>Ga0163152_10000231_pt1 | contig 99835 bp, 101 predicted proteins | sample OliLakLV19MP8IB2_FD_148635 | JGI IMG/M metagenome (GOLD analysis project Ga0163152, IMG submission 148635) | Freshwater microbial mat bacterial communities from Lake Vanda, McMurdo Dry Valleys, Antarctica - Oligotrophic Lake LV.19.MP8.IB-2 | ecosystem: Environmental > Aquatic > Freshwater >...
CTGCAAAACAAGTACAGCAGGCTCGAAAACTACTGTTCCAGTCCATTAACCGTCGATCCAAATCCGCAGCTTGACCTCAACTGTTTCAGCCCCATCTTAGGATTGGAAAATACTGCCCCAGCCCCGCGGCAGCCCACCCGGCGCCTGGGGCCAGGGCGCCCGGGGCCAAGAAACCAGCCGAAAGGGGAAAGCTGAAAGGTGTAAGTGAGATTAAAGCCTTGCTCTTGCCCTTCACTTTACTTCGCTAACCCAACTCTTATCGCAGAGAACGCGGAGGACGCAAAGTAAACCAGCAGAGAAAGGACAGCAGCTTATTGGGGAGATTGCAATCGCTGCAGGGCCTGCCAGCGTACATAGTGGGCGACACACGAGTTACGGTCACACGTTTCCAATTAAAGGCCCGGTTTCTCTTACTCGCCGTTGCTTTTCCTCTGCGCCCTCCGCGTCCTCTGCGGTGAGAGCCGGGCTATGAGAATCAGGGGCGGGAGCCCTAGAGGTCCGACCCCGCAGACGGGGTCGGTGGCGCGGCCGGTTTGCGCCGCAGCCGGGTCCAGCCCCACATGACGTAGCCCGACGCGGCGTAGATGACGAACAGGCTGAACAGCAGTTCCGGAAGGTTGTTGGCGACCTGCACCAGGACCACGACGCCGAGCGCGATCATGACCACGACGCTGAACGAAACCGACTTGCGCAGGTTGATATCCTTGCCGCTGTAGAACTTAACATTGCTGACCATCGTAAAGCCGGCGAACAGGGTCAGGGCCCAGGCCAGCCACGGCACATCGGCCCGGGCGACATCGTAGGCTTCCATTGCCCACACCAGTCCGGCAATCAGTCCGGCGGCGGCCGGGCTTGGCAGGCCCTGGAAGTAGCGCTTGTCGACGACATCGATGTTGGTATTGAATCGCGCCAGCCGCAGGGCCGCGCACGCGCAGTACACGAATGCCGCGAACCATCCCAGCTTGCCCATGCCCTTGAGGGACCACTCGTAGATCACGAGCGCGGGAGCCGCGCCGAACGACACCATGTCGGACAGGCTGTCGTACTCGGCGCCGAATTCACTCTGGGTGCGGGTCAGGCGCGCCACGCGCCCGTCGAGGCCGTCGAAAACCATCGCGGCAAAAATGCCGGCCGCCGCCAGTTCGAAGCGCAGGTTCATGGCCTGCACGATCGCGTAAAAACCGGCGAACAGCGCACAGGTGGTGATCGCATTGGGCAGCCAGTAGATGCCTTTGCGGCGGATGCCGCTACGGGTAAGCCACTGCGGTTTGGGCGCCGGATGGGTCATGCCTTGTTGGACGGCAGCAACGCCAGAATGGTTTCTCCGGCAAACACCTTGTCACCCACCGAGGCCCTGGGCGTGGCGCCGGTCGGCAGGTAGACATCCACCCTGGAACCGAAGCGGATGAAGCCGAAGCGCTGACCACGGGCAAGCCGGTCTTTCGGCTTGACGTAGCAAAGTATCCGGCGGGCGATGAATCCGGCGACCTGCACGCAGGTGACCTCGGCGCCGGAATCGGCATGGATCCACAGCGCGTTGCGTTCGTTCTCGATCGAAGCCTTGTCGATCGCCGCGTTGAAGAACTTGCCGGCGAAATACCAGCCCTTCCTGACCTCGCCATCGACCGGACTGCGGTTCGAATGCACATTGAACACGTTCATGAATACGCTGATCTTGAGCGCCTCGCGGTCGAGGTAGGGATCGCGGGATTTCTCCACGGCAACAATGCGCCCGTCGGCCGGCGAAATGATTGCATCGGGAGCGGCCGGTGCGTCGCGCGGCGGATCGCGGAAGAACTGCAGGATGAACAGCGCCACCACCCAGAATGGCAGCGACCACCAGCCCCAGCCTACGCTCGCTACCAAGGACACCACAACGGCCCCGGCAACGAAGGGCCAGCCTTCCCTGGCGATGATGGGGTGGGGGTAGGGCGTCACTGCGTGAGTTCCGTGACGAATGACAGGTGACGAGTGACGAGTAAAAACACAGACTCTCCTTCGACTTCAGCCGGCGCCAAATTGCATGGCGCCGGATTTCTATTGCCGGACAAGTTTGAACCCGTCACTTGTCACCAGTCACTTGTTATGGGCGAAGCCCGGTATACCCGCAAGGGTGCACGAACGCTAGTTCTTGGTCTTGTCGACCAGCCGGTTGGCCTTGATCCAGGGCATCATCGCGCGCAATTTCTCGCCGACGACCTCGATCTGGTGTTCGCGGCCGATACGGCGCATGGCGCCCATCTTGGTCACGCCGGTCTTGTTCTCGAGCAGGAATTCCTGCGCGTACTGGCCGGTCTGGATTTCCGTGAGAATGCGCTTCATCTCCTTTTTCGTTTCTTCGGTGATGATGCGCGGGCCGCGGGTGAAATCGCCGTATTCCGCGTTGTTCGAAATCGAGTAACGCATGTTGGCGATGCCGCCTTCGTAGATCAGGTCGACGATCAGCTTCAGTTCGTGCAGGCACTCGAAGTAAGCCATTTCGGGCGCGTAGCCCGCTTCGACCAGAGTTTCGAAACCGGCCTGGATCAGGGCGGTGGTGCCGCCGCACAGCACCACTTGTTCGCCGAACAGGTCGGTCTCGGTTTCTTCGCGGAAATTGGTTTCGATGATGCCGGCCTTGCCGCCGCCGATGGCCGCCGCATAGGACAGCGCCAGTTCGCGCGCCTTCTTCGACGGATTCTGGTGGATCGCGATCAGCATCGGCACGCCGCCGCCCTGCGCAAAAGTAGAACGCACGGTGTGGCCCGGGGCCTTGGGCGCAACCATCACCACGTCGAGGTCGGCACGCGGTACGACCTGGCCGAAGTGGATGTTGAAGCCGTGCGCGAAAGCCAGCGCGGCGCCCTTCTTCAGGCTGGACTCGACTTCCTTGTAGACGGCGCCGATATTCTCGTCAGGCAGCAGGATCATGACGAACTCGGCGTTCTTCACGGCGTCGGACGGTTCCTTCACGTCGAAGCCGGCCTTCTTGGCCTTGTCCCAGGAAGCACCACCCTTGCGCAGGCCGACGGTGACCTTGACCCCGGAATCCTTCAGGTTCAGCGAATGCGCATGGCCCTGCGAACCGTAGCCGAGGATGGTGACTTTCTTGCCTTTGATCAGACGCAGGTCTGCGTCCTTGTCGTAGAAAACTTTCATGTTCCCCTCTTATGGATAATGCGTAAGGGTTGAGGGGCCAGGGGTGAGGGGTAACTTCCTCCTCACTCCTTACTCCTTACTCCTCACGTAACTTTAAGGATGCGCTCGCCGCGGCCGATACCCGAGGCGCCTGTTCGCACTGTTTCCAGGATGGTGCCCTGTTCGAGCGCCTCCAGGAATGCATCGAGCTTGCTGCCGGTGCCGGTGAGCTCGATGGTGTATGCCTTGTCGGTCACATCCAGGATGCGACCGCGAAAAATGTCGGCCATGCGCTTCATTTCCTCGCGCTCCTTGCCGGAAGCGCGCACCTTGACCAGCATCAGCTCGCGCTCGATGTGATCGCCGTCGGAAAGGTCCACGACCTTGACTACGTCCACCAGCTTGTTCAGCTGCTTGGTGATCTGTTCGATGACGTCGTCGGAACCGGTGGTCACCACGGTCATGCGCGACAGCGAGGGATCCTCGGTAGGCGCGACGGTCAGCGACTCGATGTTGTAGCCACGGGCGGAAAACAGGCCGGCGACGCGTGACAGCGCGCCCGGCTCGTTCTCCATGAGTAGGGAGATGATATGACGCATTGGCTTAAACCAGGATCATTTCCGACAGGCCCTTGCCGCCCGGGACCATCGGGAACACGTTCTCTGTCTGATCGGTGATGAAATCCATGAACACGAGGTCGTTCTTGCGGGCGAACGCCTCTTCGAGCGCGGGCCTGACGTCCTCTGGCTTGTCGATGCGCATGCCGACATGGCCGTAGGATTCGGCGAGCTTGACGAAGTCGGGCAGCGCGTCCATGTACGACTCGGCATAGCGGTTGCCGTGGAAGAACTCCTGCCACTGCCGCACCATGCCCATGTAGCGGTTGTTGAGGCTGATGACCTTCACCGGCAGCTTGTACTGCTTGGCGGTCGAGAGTTCCTGGATGCACATCTGGATGCTCGCTTCTCCGGTGACGCAGGCCACGGTGGCATTCGGATGCGCAAGCTGCACGCCCAGCGCGTAGGGCAGCCCGACACCCATGGTGCCGAGGCCCCCGGAGTTGATCCAGCGGCGGGGCTTGTCGAATTTATAGAACTGTGCGGCCCACATCTGGTGCTGGCCGACGTCCGAGGTCACGTACGTGTCGAGGCCCTTGGTCAGTTCGTACAGGGTCTCGACCACCAGTTGCGGCTTGATGATCTTGGCGTTGCGGTCGAACTTCAGACAGTCGCGGGCGCGCCACGTGGTGATCTGGTCCCACCAGGTTTTTATGGCGAACGGATCCGGCCGCTCCTTGCCGGCGACCAACTGGCGATTCATCTCCTGGAGTACTTCCCGGACGTCGCCAACGATCGGCACGTCCACGCGCACGCGCTTGGAAATCGACGACGGGTCGATGTCGACGTGGATGATCCTGCGGTCTTCGCGGAAGAAATGCTTCGGGTTGCCGATCACGCGGTCATCGAAACGGGCGCCGATGGCCAGCAGCACGTCGCAGTCCTGCATCGCCATGTTGGCTTCATAGGTGCCGTGCATGCCGAGCATGCCGACGAACTGCGGGTCGGTCGCGGGATAACCGCCCAGGCCCATGAGCGTATTGGTGCAGGGGAAACCGAGCGAGCGCACCAGCTGCGTCAGTTCGGGCGAGGCATTGCCGAGGACGATGCCGCCGCCGGTGTAGATCATCGGCCGTTTGGCCTCCATCAGCAGTTGCAGCGCCTTCTTGATCTGGCCGCTGTGGCCTTTTACCACCGGGTTGTAGGACCGCAGGGTCACCGACTGCGGATAGAAAAAGGCGCACTTGTCGGTCTGCACGTCCTTCGGAATGTCCACCAGCACGGGGCCGGGCCGTCCGGTCGAGGCGAGGTAGAACGCCTTCTTCATGGTAACGGCGAGGTCCTTGACATCCTTGACCAGGAAGTTGTGCTTGACGCAGGGGCGGGTCACGCCGACGGTGTCGACTTCCTGGAACGCGTCCTGGCCTATGGCATGCGTCGGCACCTGGCCGGTCACAATTACCATCGGGACGGAATCCATGTACGCGGTGGCGATGCCGGTCACCGCATTGGTCACGCCGGGACCGGAAGTGACGAGTACCACGCCGACCTTCTCGGTAGAGCGGGCGTACGCGTCGGCGGCATGTACGGCGGCCTGCTCATGGCGTACCAAAATGTGCTTGACCTTTTCCTGCTTGAAGATTTCGTCGTAAAGGGGCAGGACGGCGCCGCCCGGGTAGCCAAAAAGGAACTCGACGCCTTCTTCCTGGAGACATCGGATCGTGATTTCAGCGCCGTTCAGTTCGGTCGTAACACCGGCGGTCAATTCCATGGCAACACCCGAAGTAAGCTAAGTTGATAAAAAGCCGCGAAAATTGCGGGAAGGCTTGGCAAGATACCGGCAACGGCGAACCCGGTCAAGGAAGGGAACCGTCCCCAAACAGACGCATTGCCGGGCTGGCGAGGGGTGGTACCGGGGCTTTCGGGCGGAGCTTACTGTCGGGCGCGGATCCAGCGCTTCCAGGCGTCGAACAAGGTTGCATCGCGGGCGGCGATGGCGGAACGCTGCCAGAGGGTGTCGGCCCAGAAATCATCATTGTGCAGGCTGCACATGAAGCCGCCGGCCTCCTGCAGGATCAGCGATCCGGCAGCATAGTCCCACAGCTTCTGGCCGCCGTGCAGGTACACATCGAAGCGGCCCGCGGCGACATAGCACCATTCCAGCGTGCTCGCGCCGAAATTGCGCTGCGAGGAATAGGGGGGGGCCGCGACCAGCTCGCGTGCCAGGCGCTCAGGCAGGCGCTTGAAATCCACCTGCGACATGGCATTGCGCAGATGGGGCACATGTTCCTTGATCGGCAGCGGCTCGCCGTTGAGGAAGGCGCCCCCACCCTGCTCCGCGTAAAACATCTCGTCGGCGACCGGATCGTAGACCACGCCCAGCACGCTGCGGCCTTTCTTCATCAGCGCCACCGACACGGCAAAGTAAGGCAGGCCATTGACGAAATTGGACGTCCCGTCGATCGGATCCACGCACCAGAGGCCCTCGCTGCCGGCGAGCCAGTGCTCGGCCTGCTGCTCGGGCGTCATTTCCTCACCGAGGATGGGTCCGGGGTAGATTTCCGGCAGTACTCGCGACAACGCCTCCTGGGCGGCAAGATCCGCCGCGGTAAACAGGCTGCCGTCGGATTTGCGATGGTGGGCGACCTTGAGGTAGCGGGGCATCACCTCTTTCGCAGCGACTTCGCGCACGCAGGCGATGACCTGGTCGAGCATGCCGCGCACCGGGCTGTTCACCGTTTCCATTTGATCGAGCATCCCATGCTGGCGACCTGTTCGGTGGGACCCCGGCCGTCCTGCGCCACCGCTTTCATGGCTTCGAACAGGTCTCGTCGGGCGTCGGGGACCGGCGCGGTCCGCGAGGCGTCGAGGCGGCCGCGATACTGCAGTTCCAGCTTGCCGTTGAAGCCGAAGAAATCGGGTGTGCACACGGCGTCGTAGGCGCGCGCGACTTCCTGGCTTTCGTCGAACAGATAGGGAAAGGGGAATTTGAATTCGCGCGCAACCCGCTGCATGTTTTCGAACGAGTCTTCCGGGTAGTCGGCGGGATCGTTGGCGCTGATCGCAACCACCCCGATACCCAGGGCTTGCAGGTCCACACTATCGCGGACTATATGGGTGCGGATCGCCTTGACGTAGGGGCAATGGTTGCAGATGAACATAACCAGCAGGCCATTGGGTCCGCCGACATCCGCCAGCCGGTGGCGCTTGCCATCGGTGCCAGGAAGGTCGAAGTCGCGCGCCTTCCAGCCGAAATCACAGACCGGGGTAGCGCCCATGGTTCAAGCCCGCAAAAGCCGGCGCGCGCGGGAGGCAAAAGGTCGCGCCGAAAGCTGGGGACAGTACGATTGGTGCATGGCAAAATCTTAACATGGCTAAAGACTTAGAGAAAAAAACCGCGGCCAGGCCGGGGGCCCGCTTCCACTTCGATGGCAAGCTCGGCAACGGTTCGGAGGTTCGCCTCGCGCCGGATGCCGCGCACCATGCCGCGCGCGTGCTGCGGCTCGAAACCGGAGATCCCGTCGTGCTTTTCAATGGGCTAGGAGGCGAATTCGAAGCGTACATCAGCCGCATAGAGCGGGGCGACGTTCTGGTCAAGACCGGGGCTCACCGGGAAGTGGAGCGGGAGTCCAGTATTAAGGTGACGCTCGTGCAGGGCCTGTCGAGCGGCGACCGCATGGACTTCACGCTGCAAAAAGCCGTGGAACTGGGCGTCTCCGCGATTCAACCGGTGGCCACCGAGCGCAGCGTCGTCAAGCTGAAGGATGAACGAGCGCAAAGGCGTGTCGGGCACTGGCAGAACCTGGTGATTTCGGCCTGCGAGCAATGCGGACGCAACCGCGTCCCTGGCGTCGCCCCAGTGCTGGACTTCGACGTTTGGGCGGCGCAACTGGTCCGGCCGCTGCCTGAAGGGGAAGCCCGCCTGCTGCTTTCCCCCCAGGCAGCCATCTCGCTGCGCGAACTCGGCTCCGTGCCGGCGCGCCTGACCCTGCTGGCAGGACCGGAAGGCGGCCTCGCGCCAGGCGAACTGCTGATCGCCGAATCACGCGGTTTCACCCCGGTACGCCTCGGACCGCGGATCCTGCGGACTGAGACGGCGGCGGTTGCCGCCCTGGCCGCCATCCAGGCGCTTTGGGGTGACTTTTAGGGAAGCCGCCCGGACCCCGCTATACTTCGTCGTTCCATTTCTTCAATCGATTCAATCCGCATAACCATGGAAATCAAGAACAGCACCTTCATCGTCACTGGCGGCAGTTCCGGACTCGGCGCAGCCACAGTCGAAATGATCGTTGCCGCGGGCGGCAACGCGGTCATCGCCGACGTCAACAAGGCACAGGGCGAGGCCCTTGCCGCGAAGCTCGGCAAACAAGCCCGTTACGTGGAATGCGATGTCACCCGCGAGGACCACGGCAAAGCCGCGGTGGAAGCCGCGCTCAAGGGTTTTGGTGGCCTCAGCGGGCTGGTGAACTGCGCCGGCATCGCGATCGGCGAAAAAACCGTCGGCAAGGAAGGACCGCATTCGCTGGAGAAATTCGCCAGGGTCGTCAGCATCAACCTCATCGGAAGTTTCAACATGATCCGGCTCGCCGCGGATGCCATGGCGAAACAACAGCCCAATGCCGCCGGAGAGCGCGGCGTGATCGTCAACACGGCTTCGGTCGCCGCATTCGACGGACAGATCGGCCAGGCCGCGTATGCGGCTTCGAAAGGCGGCATTGTCGGCATGACCCTGCCCATCGCGCGCGACCTGTCTCGCAGCGGCATCCGCGTAATGACCATCGCCCCGGGAATTTTCGAGACGCCGATGCTGCTGGGCATGCCGCAGGAAGTCCAGGATGCGCTGGGCAAGATGGTGCCGTTCCCCTCGCGGCTGGGCAAACCCGGCGAGTATGCGCAACTGGTCCGACATATCGCTGAAAATGAAATGCTGAACGGCGAGGTGATCCGGCTGGATGGCGCCATCCGCATGCAACCCAAGTAAGCCCCCGACGCAGACTGAGATGCACGCTTCAAAGCAAGCCGATTTCGTCCGCTGGTTCCGCGCCGCCGCACCGTACGTGCACGCCTTCGGCGGGCGCACGTTTGTCATCGCCTTCGGCGGCGAAGTGGTGAAGGACGGATCGTTCGTCAAACTGACCCATGATCTGAATCTGCTCGCCAGCCTGGGCGTGCGTCTGGTGCTGGTGCACGGCGCACGGCCCCAGATCGACGCGCAGTTGCGCACGGCGGGCCTGAAGACGAAGTACGTCCACGGCATGCGGGTCACCGACGAGAATGCGCTGGCGTGCGTGAAGCAGGCAAGCGGCCAGGTGCGAGTGGATATCGAGGCGCTGCTGTCCATGGGCCTGGCGAATTCGCCGATGGCCAATGCCGACATCCGGGTCGCCTCGGGGAACTTCGTCATCGCGCGGCCTCGCGGCGTGGTCGACGGCGTCGACATGTGCTACACGGGCGAAGTGCGCAAGGTGCACGCGGATGCCATCAACATCCGGCTGGACGACGGCGAACTGGTCCTGCTGTCCCCTCTGGGTTACTCGCCCACCGGCGAGATCTTCAACGTCACGCTGGAAGACGTGGCGGCGGAAACCGCCATCGCGCTGGGCGCGGAGAAACTCATTTTCCTGATGGACCAGCCCGGCCTGAAAGCGAAAGGCGGACGGCTGTTGCGCGAACTTACGGTTTCCGACGCGGAAAAGCTGATACGAAAAGAAAATCAACTCTCGGACGACGCGAAGCTTTATTTGCCGCATGCGATCAAAGCCTGCAAGGGCGGCGCGGCACGGGTGCATCTGATCAGCCGCTATGCGGACGGCGCATTACTGCTGGAACTGTTCACTCATGACGGCGTTGGCAGCATGGTGAGCCGCGACCCGCTGGAACAGTTGCGCGATGCGACCATCGAGGATGTCGGTGGCGTAATCCGTCTGATCGAACCACTGGAAGCGGACGGCACGCTGGTCAAGCGCTCGCGCGAATTGCTGGAAATGGAAATCAGCCGTTTCGGTGTGCTCGAGCACGACCACGTTATTGTCGGTTGCGCGGCGCTGTATCCCTTTGCCGACGAAAAGGCGGCGGAACTGGCCTGCCTGGCGGTGGCACCGGATTATCGCGATGCGGGCGGTGGCGAGCAGTTGCTCAAATGGATCGAGGAAAAAGCGAAGAAGCTGCGGTTCAAACGGCTGTTCGTGCTTACCACGCGCGCCGCGCACTGGTTCATCGAACACGGTTTCGCCGAGTCCGGCATCGAAAGCCTGCCGAAGCAGAAGCAGGCACTCTACAACTACCAGCGCCGCTCCAAGGTCCTGATCAAGAACCTCTGAGCATCGCCCTGCCGGCAGAATGCGCGCCGGGAAGCGTTGTCACATTGCTGTAACCCACGTTACAGGCAGAATCGTCTAACTTACTGAACAAAATAACATGGCAAGAACAGTGAAGTGCGTAAAGCTCGACCGGGAAGCCGAAGGACTGGATTTCCCGCCGTTTCCCGGTGACCTGGGCAAACGCATATTCGAGAATGTTTCGAAGGAAGCGTGGAAGGGCTGGCTCGAGCACCAGAAAATGCTGGTGAACGAGAACCGGCTGAGTCTCGCGGACGCGAAAGCGCGCAAGTACCTGCTCGAGCAGACCGGGAAGTACTTCTTCGGCGAAGGCGCCGACGCCGCATCGGGCTACGTTCCTCCTTCGAAAACTTAACAGAGTCCTCGATTCGCGCCGGTTGCAGCCGGCGCTGCCTTTGCTGTTCACCGAACTTCACCGGGGAGCTGAAAAATTACCAAGGGCACCAACATCAAGGCCGAGGCGGCGGACCGCACGGCTACGCTTGCGCCGGAGAAAGCCGCGCGCAAGCGCGCCGCATTGGTCGCCGACAAGTCGTCGAAAACCAAGCGCTCCAATCCGCAGCTTTACCTGAACCGGGAACTGGCGCAGCTCGAGTTCAACCGCCGGGTGCTCGCCCAGGCGGAAGACCCCGAAGCGCCGCTGCTCGAAAGGCTGCGCTTCCTTTGCATCGTCAGCAGCAATCTCGACGAGTTCTTCGAGATCCGCGTCGCCGGACTGAAGGCCCAGATCGAACTCGGTGCCGACGTAACGGGCCCGGACGGCCTCGCACCCTCGCAGGTTTTCCGGGAGGTATCGGCGCGCACGCATGAGCTGGTGGCCCGCCAGTATCATCTGTGGAACGACGACATCCTGCCCAAGCTCGCGCACGAAGGCATCCGCTTCCTGCGCCGGCGCGACTGGAACGATGCGCAGAAAGCCTGGATCAAGGCCCACTTCCTGAAGGAGATCATGCCGGTGATGACGCCCATCGGGCTGGATCCCGCGCATCCCTTTCCGCGCATTCTCAACAAGAGCCTCAACTTTGCGGTGCAGTTGTCCGGCAAGGACGCATTCGGACGTAACTCCGGTTTCGCGCTGGTGCAGGCGCCGCGGGTGCTGCCCCGTGTGATCAAGCTGCCGCGCAACATCGCGGGCTGCGATTTCGGTTTCGTCTTCCTTTCCTCGGTCATCCACGCTCACGTCGGCGAGCTCTTCGCCGGAATGGAGATTCAGGGCTACTACCAGTTCCGGGTAACCCGAAACAGCGACCTGTTCGTCGACGAGGAAGAAATCAAGAACCTGCGTCTGGCGCTGCAGGGCGAACTGCCACAGCGCCATTTCGGCGACGCAGTGCGGCTCGAGGTCGACGACTTGTGTTCGCCGGTCATCACCGAATTCCTTCTGCAGCAATTCAACCTGAATTCGGACGACCTGTACCAGGTGAACGGCCCGGTGAACCTGGTGCGCCTGATGCAGGTGCCGGACTGGGTGGACCGCCCAGACCTCAAGTACCCGCCTTTCACGCCTGGAATCCCGAACGCACTCACCAAGCGGCCGGACATATTCGCCGCGATGCGCAAGGGGGACGTTCTGCTGCACCATCCCTATCAATCTTTCAAACCGGTTATCGGTTTCATCCAGCAGGCGTCGATGGATCCCGACGTGGTGGCAATCAAGCAGACGGTCTACCGCACCGGCACCAACTCCGAACTCATGCAGGCGCTGATCGACGCGGCGCGCAGTGGCAAGGAAGTCACGGTGGTCGTGGAGCTGATGGCGCGCTTCGACGAGGAAGCCAACATCAACTGGGCCGCGCGCCTGGAGGAAGTCGGCGCCCACGTAGCTTACGGGGTGGTGGGACACAAGACCCACGCCAAGATGTCCATGGTGTTGCGCCGGGAAGACGGGATGCTGCGCCGATACGTGCATCTGGGCACGGGCAATTACCACGCGCGCACCGCGATGCTTTACACCGATTTCGGCTTGTTCTCGTGCAACGAAGAGATTTGCGCCGACGTCAACGACGTGTTCATGCAGCTCACCGGCCTGGGCAAGGCCGGCAAGTTGAAGCACCTGTGGCAATCGCCGTTTTCGCTGCATTCGCAGTTGCTCGGCGCCATCCGCCATGAGGCGGAATGGGCACGTGCCGGAGGCAAGACCGCGATCATCGCCAAGATGAACGCGCTGCTCGAGCCCGACATCATCTCTGCGCTGTACGAGGCATCGATGGCGGGCGTGCAAATCGACCTGATCGTGCGCGGCGTCTGCGCGCTGCGTCCGGGAATCCCGGGGCTCTCGGAAAACATCCGGGTGCGTTCCATCATCGGCCGCTTCCTCGAGCATCATCGCGTGTTCTATTTTAGGAGCAGCGACGCGGTGCTGCTGTCCAGCGCCGACTGGATGGACCGGAATTTCTTCCGCCGCATCGAGGTCTGCTTCCCGGTGCTGGACAACAAGCTGAAGAAGCGCGTGATCGAGGAATCGCTCAAGGTCTATCTCGAGGACAATGCACAGGCCTGGGACATGGACGCCGACGGACGCTACAAACGCAGGAAGCCGGCCCGTGGCAAGCGCCAGTCCGCGCAGGCGTTGCTGCTGGAAAAACTGTCGGGGCAGCCCGGCCCGGCAAGCTGAACCATCGCCGACGGGCGCCGCACTGAATTGCCATGCCCGACGAGATCGAGTTAAAGCTGTCGATAGCACCGGAGCAGGCCTCGGACTTGTGGCGCACGCTGGCTTCCCGCTTCCCTGATCTGAAACCGGTTACTCGTCCGCTTTTCTCCGCTTATTACGACACGCCCGACGCCCATCTCGCGAGCAAGGGCATGACGCTGAGACTGCGCCGCGAGGACGGGCGTTGGATCCAGACGATCAAGAGCGGACGCAGCGCCAGCGGAGGACTGCACCGCCGCATCGAGCATGACACCGAGGTCGCCGCGCAGTTGCCGAGTTTTCCTGCAATGATCGAGGCCGGCATCGGCGACGTGGTCGCTGACCGCAAGCTGCGTGAATCGCTCGGAGTCCTGTTCACCACGGAGGTCGATCGCAGCGCCGTCCTCCTGCATCCGCTTTCCGGAACTGCCATAGAAGTCGCGCTCGACCGGGGAGTAATCGCGTCCGGCGAGCGGCGCGAAGCGATCTGCGAGATCGAACTTGAACTGAAATCCGGGGACACCGATGCGTTGTTCGACCTCGCCAGGATGATTGCGGAAGAACTTCCAGTGCGGCTCGATAATCGCAGCAAGGCCGAACGCGGTTATGCGCTGGCGGCCGGTATCCGCCCACGGCCGGTGAAGGCGGGCCAGAGCCCGTTGAAACCAGGCATGGCCGTCAACGAGGCGCTGGTCGCTCTCGCGTTCGACTGCCTCGCTCACCTGCAAGCCAACGAGCGTGGTGTGATCGAGGGGCGCGATCCGGAGTACCGGCATCAGGCGCGGGTGGCGCTGCGGCGGCTGCGATCCCTGTTCCGCACCTTTGCCTCCATCATTCCCGCGGCGCCGTTCGCGGAATTCATCGACAAAATGAAATTGCTTGCCACCACGATCGGCGAAGCACGCAATCTCGACGTATTCGTCAGCGAGACCCTGGCGATGGCCGGGAACGCCCACCACCCCGGCATGCTGGCGCTGAAGCGCAGGACCCAGTTGGCTCGGCGCAAGACCCGCCAGGCGGCTCGCCAGGCGATTTCGGAAAAATCCCATGCGCTGCTCATGCTGCGATTCACTGCGGCGCTGATGAACCTGGCTCGCACCAGCGCTCCGGCGCAACGCAAAGCCGCATCCGTTCCGCTACTGGATTTCGCAAACGAAGCACTGTTACGCCAGCACGCCAAGGTGAAAAAGCGGGGTCGCAACATCGGCACGCTTCCATTCGGAGACCTGCACCGGCTGCGCATCTCCATCAAGCGGTTGCGCTACTCGATGGAATTCTTTGCGCCGCTGGAACCAAAACAAGCGCACGATGCGCTGCGCTCGCTGTCCGCCCTGCAGGAACTGCTTGGCCATCTGAACGACAACGCAACAACCTGGAAACTGCTCGACTCGCTGGCAGTCGAAGATCCGGCAGCGGAGTTCCAGCAGGCAGTGGGCTTCATGCGGGGCTGGACCGCACGCGACGGCGAGCAATGCCGCAGCCGGCTGGGTGAAGCATGGAAGCGCTTCAAAAAACCGGGCCGCCGTTAGCGTTGATCGTCCCGGCAGTTGCCCGAGTTTGCAAAGGAAAACCGGATGGACCTGATTTTGTGGCGTCACGCCGAAGCGGTCGATGGCGCGCCCGACATGGTGCGCAAGCTGACGGCGAAGGGCGTCAGACAGGCAATGGAAATGGCGTCGTGGTTGCGGCCACGCCTGCCGAAAGGGACCTGCGTACTGGCCAGTCCGGCTGAGCGCACTTTGCAGACCGCCCGCGCGCTCACCGATGATTTCGAAGTGGTAAAGGGAATAGCACCTGGAGCGTCGGCCGCTGCCGTGTTGGCGGCAGCCGGCTGGCCCGATAATGAATCGCCGGTCCTGGTTGTCGGCCACCAGCCGACCCTGGGTATGGTGGCGGCGATGCTGATCGCCGGCGAGCCCATACCCTGGAGCGTTCGCAAGAGCGGCGTCTGGTGGCTGTCGCATCGTGTTCGCGGCGAGGGTCCGCAGGTCGTGCTGCGCGCCGTCATGTCGCCCGATTTTCTCTAGCCAGCTTCGCGACTCTACTGCTGAGACCAAGCGCTCAACGCAGAGGAACGCGAGACGACCGCGTTCAAACGCTGCAAGATCACCCCGGAGGACTGGCGCAACCGCAAAAAATGTCAGGCCTGCGAAACCGCGGCCTGCAACATGGCGGACCGGACTTCGACGGAAATTGCGCCGTGGACCCTGGTCGAGGCGAACGACAAGCGCTATGCACGGATCACAGTGCTGAGGACAGTCTGCGAACGCCTCGAGGGAGGAGGCGCTGCAGGCGCGGTAGTCCGCAGCCAGTCAGTCGGAACCTGGCGATTCCCCTACGGATTCGACCTCGGCCAACTGCGGTACGACCAGGTCGATTCCCAGCCCTTTCCAGTCCCTGACTTCGTAGCGCAACTCAGCCGCGGTCAGCGGATTAGCGGCCAGCCAGCGCGAATCGACTTCCATGGTGAACGTGGCCCTCCGGCGCGACGCCCGGATCGCCGGCAGGCGCACCTCGGACCGACTGCGGTGCAGGAGCGCCGCCAGCCGCAGCGCGATCAGCAGCGACCAGTCGTGGTCCTGCGTCACCAGCCCGCGCAGCTTGGACAGGGAGCCGCGGTGGGCCAGTACCAGCATCGACAGTTGCCCCTGCTCCATCTTGGAAAATCCCGGCATGTCGGCATGGGCCACAATGTAAGCGGAATGCTTGTGATAGCCGCTGTGGGCCACCGTCAGGCCGATTTCCTGCAGGCGCGCCGCCCACGACAGCATCTGCATCGGATACTCGTTTTCAGCCTTGCCGCCCTCGGCGAGCTGCTCGAACAGCTTTAGCGCCAGACGCTCGACCCGGTGCGCGTGCGTGGCGTCCACGTGGTAGCGCTTGACGAACTGGCGCACGGTGAGTTCGCGCATGTCGCGCCGGTGCGCGCGCCCGATCATGTCCCAAAGGATGCCCTGGCGCATGGCGCCGGTTGCCAGCGCCATGTGTTCCACGTCCAGTTCGGAGAATATCGCGACCATGATGGCGAAGCCGCCAGGCAGCACGGCAACGCGATCGTCCTTCAGGCCCGGCAGGTCGAGCTTCGCGGCGTCACCAGCTTTCAGTAGGGCGCTGCGCAACTTCTCCACACCGTCGCGGGTGATGCCGGATTCGCTCCAGCCATTGGCTTCGATGATATCTCCGATTGCGCGCGCGGTGCCGGATGAAGCCACCGCCTGCTGCCAGTTCTTGCGCGAGAACTGCTTCTTGATGGTTTCGATTTCGATGCGCGCGGCGGTTTCGGCGTGCTTCATGTCCGACTTGCCGATCTTGCCGCCAGGGAAGTATTTCAAGCTATAACTCACGCAGCCCATGTACAGGCTTTCCAGCCTGTGCGGCTGGTTGCCGGCGCCGATGATGAACTCGGTCGAGCCGCCACCGATGTCGACCACCAGGCGCGTTTCCGTGGATGCGGGCAGGCTGTGGGAGACGCCAAGGTAAATGAGGCGCGCTTCCTCGCGGCCGGCCACCACTTCGATCGGGAAACCCAGGGCCGCTTCGAAGCGCGGCATGAACTCGCGGGCGTTCTTGGCCACGCGCAGGGTGTTGGTACCGACTGCGCGTATCGCGCCGGGCGGCATTCCACGGAGGCGTTCGCCGAAGCGCTTCAGGCACTCGACGGCGCGCAACTGCCCCCCCTCGTCCAGGTGCTTGTCCGCGGTCAGGCCGGCAGCCAGTCGCACCGGCTCGCGCAGGGAATCGAGCGGATAGATCTGGTCGTCGACAACGCGTCCGACCTGGAGCCTGAACGAATTGGATCCGAGGTCGACGGCTGCAATGGTGGAAAACGTCTCCATTGCGGTCATTTTGCCTCAAAACCCTTTCATATCTTCAAGAGCTCAACGCAGAGGACGCGGATACCCTACGTGCGTAGCACGTCGGAGTACCTTTTAGGGCACAAACAAAGGAAAAACGGAGGAGAACCGGATAGGCGGGAATATGAGCGCTGGTCCCGGGCATTTGACGTACAGGAGGAGCCGCTCAGCCCAAGACTTCGCGTTCGATTTCCTCGAGCGTGACATGGCGCACGTCCTTGCCCTTGACCATGTAGATCACGTACTCGGAGATGTTCTTGGCGTGGTCGCCGATGCGCTCGATCGCCTTGGCGATGAACAGGATTTCGATGGAAACCGAGATGGTGCGCGGATCTTCCATCATGAAGGTGATGAGCTGGCGAAGCACGCCGCGGAATTCTTCGTCGACATGCTGGTCGCGGCGCACGACTTCGGCGGAGGCGGCCAGGTCAAGGCGGGCGAAGGCGTCCAGGGATTTGCGCAGCATTTCCAGTGCCATCTGCGACATGCGGCGGATTTCCACGGTGCGCGGCTGCTGCAGGCGGTCCGTGGAATAGATCAACTTGGCCATGCGAGCGATCTTGGCGGCTTCGTCGCCGATGCGCTCCAGGTCGGTAATGGTCTTTACCACGGTCATCAGCATGCGCAGGTCGCCGGCGGCGGGCTGGCGGCGGGCGATCACGGTCGAGCAATCCTCGTCGATGCCTACTTCCAGCGCGTTGACCATGTGGTCGTTGTTCTCGACCTTGGTGCAAAGCTCGAGGTCACCGGAAATGAGGGCGTCGAGCGCAAGCTTGATCTGCTCCTCGACCAGGCCGCCCATCTGCAGCACGCGGGCACGGACGGCCTCCAGCTCGGCATCGAACTGCTTGGATGTGTGCTCGGTATTAGGCATTCCCACCAACTCCCTTCGGCAGCCGCAGCTTGCGAATTTGCAAGTTTACGTCGCCCAGATGACAAAAAGGTTTCAACCGGCAGGCTTCAACGGGTCAGGGTCCTGACGCCCCCCTGGCCGCCAAGCAGGACCACGTCCGCCCCGCGGCGGGCAAACAGGCCGTTGGTCACCACGCCGACGATCTGGTTGATTTCCGCTTCCAAGGCTACCGGATCGGTGATGCTCAGTCCAAAAACGTCCAGTATGAGGTTGCCATTGTCCGTCGTAAAAGGTTTCTCGTTGTTGCGATCGAGCCGGAGTTCCGGCTGCCCACCCAGGGCGGCCAACCGGCGGCCGACGTGGGAACGCGCCATGGGCAGGACTTCCACGGGCACCGGGAACGCTCCCAGCACCTCTTTGAGTTTCGAGTCGTCAGCGATGCAGACAAACTTCTCGGCTACCGCCGCCACGATCTTCTCCCGGGTCAATGCCCCGCCACCCCCCTTTATCATGTGCATGCGGGGGGTCACTTCATCGGCGCCGTCGACGTACACCGGCAACTCGTCGACCGAGTTCAGGTCCAGAACCGGAATGCCGACCGCTCTCAGGTGCGCCGCGGTCGCTTCCGAACTTGCCACCGCCGCCTCGATGCGCCCCTTGATGCGGCCCAGTTCCTCGATGAAGAAATTGGCAGTCGATCCGGTACCGACGCCGACGACGCAATCGTCCGGCACGTAAGCAATCGCCGCTCTGGCAACTGCCTTTTTCATTTCATCCTGAGTCATGACCTTGCCGCACTATACGGGGGCTATTGTTTTACGAGGGCTGTTGTTTTTCCTGCCAAGCATAGCGTCATCGCTGTTCGCGCACAAACGGCAACCGGTTGCGCAGCCTCCTTAGCGGCTGCTACGCTCGGTGATTCCCTGCCTGGCGATACCCGGCACCGCTCATGAAAACCGACTACCTGGAAAGAATCCTGTCCGCGCGCGTCTACGACGTGGCAGTCGAGTCTCCGCTCGAACCCGCGCCAGCGCTTTCCGCAAGGCTCGGCAACAACCTGCTCCTGAAGCGCGAGGACATGCAGCCGGTGTTCTCCTTCAAGCTGCGCGGCGCCTACAACAAGATGGCGAACCTGCCTACCAGGCAGCTCAAGCGCGGCGTGATCGCAGCATCCGCCGGCAACCATGCCCAGGGCGTGGCGCTGGCGGCGCAGCACCTGGGCTGCCGGGCGACCATCGTCATGCCGGTGACCACGCCCCAGATCAAGGTCGCCGCGGTGTCTGCCCGCGGCGCCCGGGTCATACTGTTTGGCGATTCCTACGATGAGGCCTATGCCCATTCCCGGGAAATCGCCAAAAAGGAAAATTTGAGCTTCGTGCATCCCTACGACGATCCGGACGTGATCGCCGGCCAGGGCACCATCGGCATGGAGATCCTGCGCCAGCACAGCGGACCGATAGACGCGATTTTCGTCGCCGTTGGCGGCGGCGGCATGATCGCGGGCATCGCGGCCTACGTGAAGCGCCTGCGGCCCGACATCCGGATCATCGGCGTGGAACCGGTGGATTCGGACGCCATGACGCGCTCCCTGGCGGCAGGCGAACGGGTGCGCCTGGCGCAAGTCGGATTGTTCGCCGATGGCGTGGCGGTTAAGCAGGTCGGCGTCGAGACCTTCCGACTGTGCCGCGAGCTGGTGGACGAAATGATCCTGGTCGACAACGACGCCATCTGCGCGGCGATCAAGGACGTGTTCGAGGATACACGCTCCATCCTCGAGCCCGCGGGCGCGCTGGCCATCGCCGGCGCCAAGGCCTGGGTGGGGCGGCGCAAGACGCGTGGTCAGACCCTGGTGGCGGTCGCCTGCGGCGCCAACATGAATTTCGACCGCCTGCGTTTCGTCGCAGAACGCGCGGAACTCGGCGAAAAGCGGGAAGCCATTCTGGCTGTAACCATCCCCGAGCGCCCGGGCAGCTTCCGCCAGTTTTGCAGCCTGCTGGGCGCGCGCAACGTAACCGAGTTCAACTACCGCTACTCGGATCCGGAAGAGGCCCATGTGTTTGTCGGCGTCCAGGTTCGCGACCGTGCAGAAACCCGCAAGCTGGTGGCCAAGCTGCGGCGGCAGGGCCTGGCGGCACTGGACTTCAGCGACAACGAAATGGCCAAGCTGCATGTGCGTCACCTGGTGGGCGGGCGGGCGCCGGCGGTGAAGAACGAGCTGTTGTTCCGCTTCGAGTTTCCGGAACGTCCAGGCGCGCTGATGAACTTCCTCAACAGCATGAGTCAGGGGTGGAACATCAGCCTGTTCCACTACCGCAACCACGGCGCCGATTTCGGCCGGGTGCTGGTGGGGATGCAGGTCCCGGCCCGCGACAAACCGGCACTGCGGCGCTTCCTGGCGCAACTGGGCTACGCCTGGCGGGATGAAACCCGCAATCCGGCGCACGCGCTTTTCCTGTCCTGAACGCCTTCCGGCGCGCCGTGATCGCTGTGCGCAAGCCGCCGCCGACTTATAATCGCGCATTGAATCTGCCAGCCCGCTGAAACCATCTGCCGGGCCTGACTGTCTCGAGAAGCGATGAGGAATATTCTTGCCGTCCTGCTGTTCGTATCCTGCTCCGTTCGGGCGGCGCCGGACGACGAACTCTTCCTTGAAGCCCGGGAAGCCTTCCAGCGCGGCGACATCGCCAAGCTGAACGACCGCGCCGGCAAAATCGACCCGGACTACGCGTTGCTGCAATACGTGCAGTACTGGCAACTGCGCTCGCGCCTGGGCGATTCCCCTGCCGGGGATATCGAGGCCTTCCTCGGCAAGCACAAGAACAGCCTGTCCGCCGACCGCCTGCGCGCGGACTGGCTGCGTCAACTGGCGCGGGACAGGGACTGGGCCGCATTCATGCGCGAATATCCCGGTCTGAGCACCCAGGATCCGGAACTCGCGTGTTACGCGTTCCAGGCCAGGCTGGCCCGCGGCGAATCGGGCGTGCTGACCCAGGCGCGTCCGCTCTGGTTCACCTCCCAGGTGTTGCCGGAAAGCTGCATGCCGGTCTTCCAGGCCATGTTCGACCGGGAAATCCTCACCACGGAAGACACCTGGACCCGCATCCGGCTGGCGCTGGAGAATGGCAACCTCAGCGGTGCGAAAATGCTGCTGGTTTACCTGCCCGCCGGGCAGCGGCCCGACGGGCGCACGCTGGAAGCGATTTCGCGGCGCCCACAGCGCCATCTCGACAAGCTGCCGCCGCTGAAAACCCGCGCCCAGCGCGAACTCGCCGTCTATGCGTTGTACCGCACGGCCGACTCCTGGCCCCTGATCGCCGCGGAACGGCTGCGCCGCATGGCAAACCAGTTGCCTGACGACGAAAAGGCCTATGCCTGGACTCAGCTCGGCTGCGCCGCCGCGCGCAACCAGCGTCCGGAGGCGGTGGCCTGGTTCAAGAACGGCGGACGCATGAACGATCGCCAGCTGACCTGGCGCGCCCGCGCCGCGCTACGCGCAGGCGACTGGAGCGAAGTGCTCGCTTCCATTAATGCGATGTCGAAAGTCGAAGCGCGCTGGCCCTCGTGGCGCTACTGGAAGGCGCGGTCGCTGGAGGCGCTCGGACGCCAGCCCGAAGCCAATGCACTGTTCGCCACGCTGTCCAACGAGTTCAATTTTTACGGCCAGCTCGCCGCCGAGGAACTCGGCATCGCCGTCAGCACCGTCCCGCAAACCTGGCAGGCCGACAAGGACGACGTCGAGAAAATCGCCGCAGACCCCGCCTTACAGCGGGCGCTGGCCCTCTACAAGGCGGGCCTGCGCTACGAGGGCGCGCTGGAATGGCAGTGGGCAATCAAGGACTACGACGACAAGAAACTTCTGGCCGCGGCGGAACTTGCGCACAAGAACGAATGGTACGAGCGCGCCATCGACACGGCAGAGCGCACTGTGCTGCTCCACGATTTCGGCTTGCGCTATCCGGCGCCCTATCGCGACCTGGTCCAGGAATACAGCCGCCAGCTCGACCTGGACGAGGCCTGGGTCTACGGCCTGGTGCGCCAGGAGAGCCGGTTCGTGCACACCGCACGGTCGTCGGCCGGAGCCAGCGGCCTGATGCAGTTGATGCCGTCGACGGCGCGCTGGGCCGCCAAGCGCCTGGGCCTGATCGGACACCATGCCACCCTGACAGAAACCATCGACACGAACATCAGCCTCGGCACTTACTACCTGCGCCAGGTCATGGACTCGGTCGACAACCATGCCGTGATGGCCTCGGCGGGCTACAACGCGGGCCCACGCCGGGCCCGCGAGTGGGCCGCCGGCCGGCCCCTGGAAGCCAGCATCTACATCGAGACCATTCCTTTTGGCGAGACCCGCGAGTACGTGAAGAAAGTGATGGCTAACACGCTGAACTACGCACGCCTGTTCCGCCAGTCGGGGCTCAGCCTGCGGCAGCGCCTGGGCACGATTCCGGCGCGCACGGCGCCGAACAACTAGGCGTCCGCCGCCGACTTATAATTCCCGCCCCGCGGTTACGCGGGAAAACCGGTTCTTTCCAGCACATGAAAATCGAATCCGTCTGCGTCATCGGGGGCTCGGGGTTTTTGGGCCGGCATGTGGTCCAGCGGCTGGCCGCCGCGGGCATCCGCGTTCGCGTGCCGACGCGGCGGCGGGAGCGCGCGAAGCGCCTGATCGTCCTGCCGACGGCCGACGTCGTAAATGCGGACGTGCACGATCCCGCGACGCTGAATCGCATGGTCGCGGGCAGCGACGCCGTCATCAACCTTGCCGGCATCCTCCACGAGCGGCGCAAGGGCGACTTCGTGCGGGCCCACACCGAATTGCCGCGGCGGCTGGTCGATGCCTGCCGCGAGCAGAATGTGCGCCGCCTGATCCACGTTTCCGCGCTAAAGGCCGCCCACGATGCGCCCAGCGAATACCTGCGATCGAAAGCGGGCGGCGAACAGCAGGTGCGCGTCGCCCATGCGAGCGCCATCCACACCACCATATTCCGGCCGTCGGTCATTTTCGGTCGTGACGACCGCTTCCTGAACCTGTTTGCACAGCTCGCGCGCGCATTGCCCGTCATCATGCTGGCAAGCCCGCGCGCGCGGTTTCAGCCGGTCCATGTCGACGATGTGGCCCAGACAATCGTGGCAAGTCTGGCCGAGCCGCGATGCTTCGACCAGAGCTTCGACCTGTGCGGGCCCAGGGCCTATACGTTGCAGCAATTAGTCGAATACGTTTGCGGCGTAATCGGGCTGCAACGGCCCATCCTGCCGCTCGGCGACGAGCTCTCCTACCTGCAGGCCTGGATCATGGAACGGCTTCCGGTGAAACTCATGACCCGGGATAATTACTATTCCATGAAAGCCGATAGCGTCTGCGATTGTCCTTTCCCGGCTATTTTCGGCGTCGTCCCCACAGCGCTGGAAGCCGTCGTGCCCCTCTACATGGCCGACCATGCGCCGCGGTCACGCTATCGCTGGTTCCGCTACCGCGCCCGCCGCTGACCGCGCCGGGCCGCCACGGAGTTCGCGCATGAATGCATACACGCTGGTCATCGGCAACAAGGCCTATTCGTCCTGGTCGCTGCGCCCCTGGCTGCTGATGAAGCACACCGGCATCGGCTTCGACGAGATCCGGATTTCCCTTTACCAGGAAGGCGCGAAGGAAAGCCTGCTGCGCCATTCCGGCGCCGGCAAGGTGCCGGTGCTGCATCATGCCAACCTCACTGTAGGGGACTCCATGGCGATATGTGAATACCTTGCAGAAAGACATCCCGGGAAGCGTTTGTGGCCCGCCGATGCCGCGGCTCGCGCGCATGCCCGCTCGATTAGTGCGGAAATGCATTCCGGTTTCAGCAACCTTCGCAACCAGATGCCGATGAACGTTCGCCGCAAGATCCCGAACCGGGCGACAACACCCGTGGCCTCCGACGACATCGCGCGCATCAAGGCGATCTGGGATGAGTGCCTCGGGCGCTGCGGCGGAACGGGGCCGTTCCTGTTCGGCGGGTTCTCGATCGCGGACGCAATGTACGCGCCCGTCGTCTCGCGCTTCCATACCTACGGCGTCGAATTGACCGGCCGGGCGGATGCATACTCGCGGACCATTCTCGACCTCCCCGCTTTCCGGCAATGGGTCGCCGACGCCAACGCCGAGACCGAATTCGCCCCGCAGTACGAAGCATGAAAATCTACGCCGTCGGCGGCGCGGTGCGCGACCATCTGCTCGGGCATGCAGTCGCGGACCAGGACTACGTCGTGGTCGGCGCCACACCGGAACAGATGGAAGCCCAGGGCTTCCGGCCGGTCGGGAAGGATTTCCCCGTATTTCTGCACCCGCAAACCCACGATGAGTACGCGCTGGCCCGCACCGAAAGAAAAACGGCGCGCGGCTACAAGGGTTTCGACATCCACACCAGTCCCGAAGTCACGCTGGAACAGGACCTGGCGCGCCGCGACCTCACCATCAACGCCATCGCACGCGATGAAGCCGGGAACCTGATCGACCCATACCACGGCGAGGCCGACTTGGAGGCGGGAATCCTGCGCCACGTCAGCCCGGCATTCGTCGAGGATCCGGTGCGCATCCTGCGGGTTGCCCGGTTCGCTGCACGCTTCGGTTTCGCCATCGCGCCCGAAACGCTCGAGCTCATGAAGGAGATGGTGCGCAACGGCGAGGCGGATCATCTGGTCGCCGAGCGGGCCTGGCAGGAACTGTCGCGCGGCCTGATGGAAGCGAAACCGTCGCGCATGCTCCTCGTCCTGCGGGAATGCGGTGCGCTGGCGCGAATCCTTCCGGAGGTTGACGCGCTGTTCGGGGTACCGCAGCCGGCGCAGCACCACCCGGAAGTGGACACGGGCGTGCACATCATGCTGGTGCTCGACTACGCCGCCGCGCAGGGCCATTCGCTGCCGGTGCGTTTCGCGGCGCTGAGCCACGATCTTGGCAAGGGCGTTACGCCCCGCGAGTTCTGGCCCAGGCACCAAGGCCACGAACACAAGAGCGTGGAACTCGTCGAAAAATTGTGCGGGCGCCTGCGGGTTGGGAACGACTGCCGCGATCTGGGTGTGCTGGTCGCGCGTTACCACGGCGACGTCCACCGCGCGGCCGAGTTGCGCCCCGGCACGGTGCTGAAGCTGCTTTCGGCGGTGGATGTTTTCCGCAAGCCAGAGCGCTTCGAGGAGTTTCTTGCCGCCTGCGACAGCGACATGCATGGCCGCACCGGGCGCGAGAAGAAGCCCTATCCGCAGGCGCAGATCCTGCGCGCCGCGGCTGCCGCGGCGCGCGCCGTGGACGCCGGTTCCATTGCCCGCCAGGCGGGCGATCCGGGACTGATACCCGCGGCCATTGAAGCGGCCCGATTACAAGCAGTTACCGATGCCCTTGATGCCATTCGTCAATGCGGGCACGGCGCCGGCCGTTAATCCGGCGTCAACAACCGGACTGGAGATTTCAGATGTACAAGAAAATTGCGATGACGGTATTGCTCACCTCGACGGCCGTATTGGCCCCGGTTTTTTCCGCGCATGCGGAAGAAAAAGGGGTGCGGCTGGAAGCCGCTTTCAAGAAGGCCGACAAGGACAACGACGGAACGCTGACCAAGGACGAAGCCCAGTCGATGCCCCGCGTGGCGAAGAATTTCGATGCCATCGACACGGGCAAGGACGGCACGGTCTCCCTGGATGAGATCCACACTTCCATGAAACAGATGGGCAAGGAAATGCACGACCGCGGCATGGAGCGCTTCAAGGCCGCTGACAAGGACAACAGCGGAACCCTGACCAAGGACGAAGCCAAGTCGATGCCGAGGGTGGCGAAGAACTTCGATGCCATCGATGCCGACAAGGACGGCACCGTCTCGGAAAAGGAAATCCACGATTTCATGAAGACGAAGCACGACAAGCGCAAGTAAACCGAAAGGCCAGGAAATCGAAAAATGGACAGGTTCGCCTGTCCATTTTTTATCTGATCATCCAGTAAATCAGGCCGGCCAGCAGGGTCAGCATGATGGTCGAACCGATCGGGAAAGAATACTGCCGGCCGCCGCGCTCGATGCTGAAGTCGCCGGGCAGGCGGCCCAGTCCCACCCGCCTCAGCCAGGGAGTCGCAACGCCCAGGATCAGCAGCGCAATTACCAGCGTCAGCAGCCATTTCAGCAAGGGAGTTGCTCCGGATCGATGCGGCCGATTATACCGGCCCGATCCTTGCGGTCGATTAGAATGCGGGGCTGTCGTCCGGTTTTCCGGACAGGGCTGATGGCCCGAACATCCACGGGGAGTTGTCGTTGATCGACCTGTATACCTGGAGCACACCGAACGGCCGCAAGGTCTCCATCATGCTCGAAGAACTGGGCCTGCCCTACAAGGTCCACGCGATCGATATCGGCAAGAACGACCAGTTCCAGCCGGGCTTCGTTGCCATCAGCCCGAACAGCAAGATCCCGGCGATCGTGGATAGCGACGGACCCGACGGCAAGCCCTATTCCCTATTCGAGTCCGGTGCCATCCTGCTGTACCTCGCCGACAAGAGCGGCCGCTTCCTGCCGGCAAAAAAAACCGAGCGTTTCGAAGTGATCCAGTGGCTCATGTTCCAGATGGGCGGGGTCGGACCGATGTTCGGCCAGACTCATCATTTCCTGCGCGCCGCCCCGGAACCCGTGCCCTACGCCATCGAACGCTACAGCAAGGAAACACGCCGCCTGTATGGCGTGCTGGACAAACACCTGGCCGGCCGCCAGTGGCTGGGCACGGAGTATTCGGTCGCGGACATGGCCACGTATCCCTGGGTCGCCCGCTACGATTGGCACAAGGTGGATCTGGCCGATTTCCCTAATGTGAAGCGCTGGTTCGATTCGATCGGCCAACGCCCTGCCGTCCAGCAGGGCATGAAAATTCCGGTGCGCTGAGCACACTTCAGACACCGGATCATCCATGAGCGACGCCCTTCCGACCAAGATCGGCAAGTACCCCGTCAGCAAGGAGGTCGGTCGCGGGGCGACCAGCCGCGTTTTCCTCGGCCAGGATCCGTTCGCGAACCGGGACGTCGCCATCAAGCTTGTCAACGAGGCGCCGGGCGTCGACACCGACTTGCGTCGGCGTTTCCGTAAGGTTTTCCTGAACGAAGCCTCCCTGGTCGGCAAGCTGATTCATCCGCACATCATGGCGATCTACGACGCCGACGTGACGGAGGACTACAGCTACATCGTCATGGAGTATGTGAACGGCCCGACCCTGGAGCACTTTTGCGAGGTCGCCAATCTGTTGCCGGTCGAGCGCGTCGTCGAAATCGCGTTTAAATGCAGCCTGGCGCTGGAATTCGCCCACCGGCAGGGAGTCATTCACCGCGACATCAAGCCTGCCAACATCCTCATCAGCGAACAGGGCGACATCAAGATCAGCGACTTCGGCGTGGCGTTGCACGCCGGCGGCGAGCACACCCACCTGCAGGGCGTAGGCTCGCCCGCCTACATGTCGCCGGAGCAGGTGCAGGACAAGGAGCTGTCGCACCAGACGGACATCTATTCGCTCGGCGTGGTGATGTACCAGTTGCTCACCGGCAAGCTGCCCTTCGTCGCCGTCAACAAGGCGAGCCTGCTCTACCAGATCATCAACATCGCGCCGCTGCCGCCGTCCATGCACCGCACCGACATTCCCCCGGAACTCGACGCCGTGGTCATGCGTGCCCTCACCAAGGACCTGCGCAACCGCCACCAGAGCTGGACCGATTTCAGCCGCGACCTGACGCAGACGTACCGCCACCTGGAGTTGCCGGCGGATTCGATTTCCGACACCGAGAAATTTAACGCCATCAAGGCGCTGCCGTTCTTTTGCGGTTTCCGCGACGTCGAGATCTGGGAGACGGTCCGCATCGCGAGCTTTCGCCGCATTCAGAAGGACAAGACCGTGATCAAAGAGGGCGACGTCGGCGAAAGCTTCTACGTGATCGTGTCCGGAGAAGCGAAGGTCACAAAGAGCGGCAATCCGCTCAACACGCTGGATGCCGGAAACTGCTTCGGCGAAATCCTTTATTTCGAGGAATCGCGTGCGCGGCGGGTCATCACCATCTCCTCGATCACGCCGCTGACGCTGATCGAAATCAAGGCGACGGCCTTGCAGAAGGCGAGCGATGCCTGCCAGAAACAGTTCAACCAGGCCTTCCTGCGCATCCTCATCGATCGCCTGACCTGGGCCAACAGCCGGCTTTCCACGCGCACCTAGGGTGGAAGCCTTCCTCACGTCCACCTTTCTCGTCGCGATAGCGGAAATCGGGGCAACACGCTACAGCTTGTTGCAGAGCAGACTCATGCCTGCGCCAGCCGGCGTGATGTCGGAGCTACAAAACGCAGTTTTGGAGCCAGGCTCCGCGATCGGATGAGCTGATATTGGAAGCCTTCCTGACCTCGACATTCCTTGTGGCCATCGCGGAGATTGGCGACAAAACACAACTCCTGTCATTCGTCCTGGCCGCAAGGCTGCGCAAGCCGTGGCCGATCATTGCCGGCATCCTGGTGGCGACGCTGGCCAATCACGCGGCCGCGGCCTGGGTCGGCAGCCTGCTCTCAGGAATACTCGCGCCCACCACGCTGGCGTGGATCGTCGGCCTGTCCTTCATCGGCTTCGGCCTGTGGGCCCTGCATCCCGATTCACTCGGCGATTCGCCGCGCCTGCACAAATCCGGCGCTTTCGTAACCGCGTTCGTTGCATTTTTTCTGGCGGAAATGGGCGACAAGACCCAGTTCGCGACCATCGCGCTGGCGGCACGCTTCGATCAGTTGGGCCTGGTCATACTCGGCACCACGCTGGGCATGATGCTCGCCAACATCCCCGCGGTCTGGGTCGGCGAAAAACTGGCGCAAACAATCCCGATGAAACCGGTGCGCATCCTCGCCGCCACGCTTTTCATCATCGTGGGTATGCTGACGGTCTGGAATTCGTTAGGGGTAGCGCAATGAACCTGCTTGCCGGTACACAAGCCTGCCTTGACTGCGGCACGGTGTTCGAATGCGGCATGGGCAAGAGCGAGCCGTGCTGGTGCAGCACGGAGTTCCCCGCGGTGATGCCGCTCCCCGAAGCGGTACGGGGCTGTTATTGCCGGGAATGCCTGGCCAGGCTGATTGCAGCCCCGCGGGATTCCGGGACTACTTGACCAGGGTTACGGGCACTTCCGCCAGTTGCGCGACCCGGACCGCGGTCGAGCCCAGCAGCGCGCCGACAAATCCTCCGCTGCCACGAGCCCCCATGACAATTTGCTGGCAGCGCTTGTCCTTCACATAGCCGGCAATGGTTGCGGCGATTTCTCCCACGCCGATGTGGTGCTCGTAGGCCACGCCACCCTTGTCGAGCAACTCTCGGGCCGGGGCAAGCACCTTCATGCCCTCCTCGCGGTAGTAGTCGTTAAGCTGCTGCTGGCTGATGAACATTTTCACCGCGCCCGACGCCACCGGCGACTGGACATTGAGAAGATTCACCGTGATCGGCTCGCGGTACTGGTCTTTCATCGCGATGACCTGGCGCACTGCCTTCAGCGCATTTTCAGATCCGTCAACCGGCAGCAGAATGTTCATGATTTTTCCTTCTTCTCTGAAGAAACGGGATGCGCATCGCCGCGCGCGAGGTCGACGATCCCGGCGGCGGGCGCGCGCCGCTTGCCGCGGGCAAGCAGTTTGCCGATGACTACGACCAGCAGCGCGCCGGCCGCCGGCGCTGCATAGTTGAGCCAGGGCGCCTGCGCCGCCACCCAGTCCTTGACCACCGGATCATGCACGGCCATCGACAGCCCGACCCAGCCGAGCAGGGCGCCGCCCACCAGGATGATGGACGGGAAGCGGTCCATCAGCCGCAGGATAAGCTGGCTTGCCCAAACCATCAGCGGAATGCTCAACGCCAGGCCGAAGATCAGCAGGAACAGGCTGTCACGCGCCGCGGCTGCCACGGCGATCACATTGTCCAGGCTCATTACGAGATCGGCGATGATGATGGTGCGGATCGCGCCCATCAGGTTGCCCGCCGCCTTGATCTCATGGCCGTCGCCGTCATGCTGGGGCTGCACCAGTTGTACGCCGATCCAGAGCAGCAGGATGGCGCCGATGATCTTCAGATAGGAAAGGGCCAGCAGGCTGACCGCGAAAAAGGTCAGCGTGATGCGCAGCGCGATGGCGCCGCCAACGCCCCAGAATATCCCCAGCCTGCGCTGGTTCTCCGGCAAGTTACGGCAGGCAAGCGCGATGACGACAGCGTTGTCGCCCGACAACAGGATGTCGATCAGGATGATCTGCAGCACCGCAATCCAGAACTGCGCACTGCCCAGATCCGTCACGAACTCGGCGAACATGCCGGCCTCCATTTTCAGCGACCGCCGGTCAGCGCAGTACGGATTTCAAAAGTTTGCCCATCTCCGCCGGATTGCGCGTCACCTTGATGCCGCACTCTTCCATGACCGAGAGCTTCTCGTCGGCCGTGCCCTTGCCTCCGGAAATGATCGCGCCCGCGTGGCCCATGCGCTTGCCGGGCGGGGCGGTAACGCCGGCGATGAAGCCGACTACCGGCTTCTTCATGTTCGACTTTGCCCACAGCGCCGCGGTTTCCTCGTCGGAGCCGCCGATCTCGCCGATCATCACCACCGCTTCGGTGGCGGGATCGTCATTGAACAGCTTGAGCACTTCGATGTGCTTCAGGCCGTTCACCGGATCGCCGCCTATGCCGACAGCCGACGACTGCCCGAGTCCGAGTTCGGTGAGCTGTCCGACCGCTTCGTAAGTCAGGGTGCCGGAGCGCGACACGACGCCGATCGCGCCTTTCTTGTGGATGTGGCCGGGCATGATGCCGATCTTGATTTCGTCCGGCGTTATCACGCCCGGGCAATTCGGCCCGACCAGGATGGTCTTCCTGTTCTGCTTGCGCATGCGGTCGCGCACTTCCATCATGTCGCGTACCGGGATGCCTTCCGTGATGCAGATCACCAGGTCGAGGTCGGCCTCCACCGCCTCCCAGATCGCCGCGGCCGCACCGGGCGGCGGCACGTAAATCACGGAGGCATTCGCGCCGGTCTGTTTCTTTGCATCGCTTACCGATGCGAAGATCGGCATGCCCTCGAAATCCTGCCCTGCCTTGTTGGGATGAACACCGGCGACGAAGCAGTTCCTGCCGTTGGCGTACTCGCGGCAGGTGTGGGTATGGAACTGGCCGGTCTTGCCGAGGCCCTGGGTCATCACCCTGGTGTCCTTGTTGATCAGGATGGACATCAGCTTGCTCCCTTAGCCGCCGCAACGACTTTCTGCGCCGCTTCCGCCATGTTGTCGGCGGAAATGATCGGCAGCCCAGAATCGGCGAGGATCTTCCTGCCCAACTCTTCATTGGTGCCCTTCATGCGCACCACCAGCGGCACGCCGAGTTTCACCTGCCGCGCCGCCTCGACCACGCCGGTGGCGATGACGTCGCACTTCATGATGCCGCCGAAGATGTTCACCAGGATTGCGCGCAAGTTCGGGTTGCGCAGCATCAGCTTGAAGGCCTCTGTGACTTTCTCGGTAGTGGCGCCGCCGCCGACATCGAGGAAGTTGGCCGGTTCGCCGCCGAACAGTTTGATGGTGTCCATGGTGGCCATGGCCAGGCCGGCGCCGTTCACCAGGCAGCCGATGTTGCCGTCAAGCGAGATGTAGGACAGGCCATGCTTCGAGGCTTCGATCTCGGCGGGGTCTTCCTCGTCGAGGTCGCGCATGCCGACGATGTCTTCGTGGCGATAAAGCGCGTTGTCGTCGAAGTTCATTTTCGCGTCCAGTGCGATGACGTCGCCGCTGCCGGTCAGGATCATCGGGTTGATCTCGGCGAGCGAGGCATCGCTTTCCCAGAATGCGCGATACAGGCTTTGCAGGACCTGCCGGGACTTGGCCACGCTGGCGTCCGGAATGCCGATCTTGATCGACAGCTCGTCAGCGCCAGCGTCGGTCAGGCCGATTGCCGGGTCGACGAATACCTTATGGATTTTCCCGGGCGTATGCGCGGCGACTTCCTCGATGTCCACGCCGCCTTCGGACGAGGCCATCACCGCGACTTTCTGCGTACCGCGGTCCACAACGATGCCGATATAGAGTTCTTTCTTGATGTCGGCGCCTTCTTCGATCAGCAGGCGCCGCACTTTCTGGCCTTCCGGCCCCGTCTGGTGGGTCTTTAACTGCATGCCCAGTATTTTGCCGGACCAGTCGCGGACTTCGTCAATGGACTTTGCAACCTTGACACCACCGCCCTTGCCGCGGCCGCCCGCGTGGATCTGGGCTTTCACCACCCAGACCTTGCCGCCGAGCTTTTTGGCTGCCTCGACGGCCTCGTCGACGCTGAAGCAGGCAATGCTGCGGGGAGTGGGAACCCCGAACTTCCGGAGGATTTCCTTTGCCTGGTATTCGTGGATTTTCATCTGTCGCCTTTGCCTTGATCGGAACCGCGCCGCAACCGGCACACGATTCCCCTGGCATTGCAGAAGGTTCGTGGATTTCAGGGTCGGGGAAACGAAATCGACCGGGCGGAAAAGCGCGGCAAGTATACCGCAAAGCCCCTGCGCCGCCCCCAAGGCGTCAGATCAAGGTCAATATGTCACTGCTTTATCGCGGCCGCGCCTGAGCCAGTCCGCAATTATTTCGGAGGCTGCGGCGCAGCGGCCGGCACCGAGCCGGAGAATTCCTGGTGGGTAGCGGCGAGAGCTTTGCGCGTTTCCTCATACCGGGTACGCGAGGTTTCCAATTCTGCCTGGGTATCACGCAAAGTCTGGGTTGCCTGTTCCGCCTTTTTCTTTGCTTCTTCGTGCTTGCGCTGCGCATCCTCGACGCGCTTCTGCGCATCCTCGACGCGCTTCTGCGCAGACTCGACGTCCTTGTAAGCGGACTTCTCCTTCTTCTCGGCCGTCTGCACTTTCTTCTCGGCGGCAAGCATTTCTTCGCGGGCGGCGCGCGCCTTGCGTTGCGCCTGTTCAAGAGCGGTTTCCTGGGCGATGCCCGGGCTCATTCCAGTTACCGTGACTGCAATCAGGACTGCCAACAGGGAAAGGACTCTGGACATTCAGCCTCCGGGAATACTATTCAACGATGATCGATGAAACTTGGATGGGATTTCAGCCGCGTTGGTTCATTTCAGGCTGTATCGATATGTTTTGTGGTGCCGGCACCAGGAATCGAACCCGGGACCTTTTGATTACAAATCAACTGCTCTACCAACTGAGCTATGCCGGCGCGTGCAGGGAATTATAGGCCCGGTGACTCCGCCCCGCGGGGCGGGTAGGACCGCGAGTAGTCCATGGGGCGGTCAGGCTTCTTGATTGGGCTTACTTGATGACCTGGAGGCGAGGGCGTCCACCGGAGGGTTTGGTGGGGCGCGGATCTTCCGGCAGACCGATTTCGGTCTTCACTGGTTCGTCGATCGGCGCCGGCAACGAAGGCGAGGTCTGGAAGGCCAGCCCATGTCCAGTCTCCTTGGCAAAAATTCCCGCGACAGAACCGACCGGCACGGAGATCTCGCGCGAGACACCCGAGAAGCGCGCCGAGAACTGGATCAGGTCGTTGCCGATCTTCAGATTGCGGGTCGCGTCCATGCCGACGTTGAGTACGATCTCGCCGTCCTTGACGTACTCCATCGGCACCTTGGTGGTTTCGTCCACCTTCACGGCGATGTACGGGGTGTGGCCGTTGTCGCAGCACCACTCGTAGATCGCGCGGATCAGGTAGGGAGTGGTCGTGGCGTCCTTCACTTGCGCATCACTTTTTCCGAAGCGGTGAGCGCCTCGATGAATGCCGGCCGGCTGAACAGGCGTTCCGCGTATTTCATCAGCGACGCGGCCTGCTTCGGCAACTGGATGTTGTAGAAATCCAGGCGCCACAGCAGCGGCGCAATCGCCACGTCCAGCATCGAAAATTCCTCGCCCAGCATGTACTTCTGCTTGACGAAGACCGGCGCGATCTGCGTGAGGTTGTCACGGATGACCTGGCGCGCCTTGTCGGCCTGTTTCTGGGTGCCGCTCTCGATGGCGTCCACGTTGGAAAACAGTTCGTTCTCGAAGCGGAACAGGAACAGGCGGGCGCGGGCGCGCATTACCGGGTCCGCAGGCATGAGCTGCGGATGCGGGAAGCGGTCGTCGATGTACTCGTTGATGATGTTCGATTCGTACAGGATCAGGTCACGCTCGACCAGCACCGGGGTGCGGTTGTACGGATTCATCACTGCCAGGTCTTCCGGCTTGTTGAACAGGTCGACGTCGATGATCTGGAAATCCATGCCCTTTTCGAACAGGACGATCCGGCAGCGCTGGCTGAACGGGCAGGTGGTGCCGGAGTACAGGGTCATCATTAGTGCACATCCTTCCAGTAAGCCTGCTTGAGCAGCCAGGTGAGCGCCAGCAGCACGGTAAGGAACAGCAACACGACGACGCCGGTCTGGGTGCGCTTGGTCGCCTCGGGCTCGGCCATGAACGCCAGGTAATTCACCAGATCGCGGGTCAGCTTGTCGTATTCCATGGGGGACAACGCGCCGGGCGCCGCCAGTTCCAGCTTCCGGTGTTCGACCTTGTGGCCGTCATGCTCCTCGACTTCGGTCTTCAGTATCTGCGTGCCCTGCAGCTGCCAGAGCGCATGCGGCATGCCGACATTAGGGAAGGCCAGGTTGTTCCAGCCCGTCTGGCGGGTGTCGTCGCGATAAAAGGTGCGCAGGTAGGTATACAGCCAGTCCACGCCGCGGGCGCGCGCAATGACGGAAAGATCCGGCGGTTCGACGCCGAACCAGGCGCGACCTTCCTTCTTGCCGAGCGGGCCGGTCATGGTGTCGCCGACTTTTGCACTGGTGAAGATCAGGTTGTCCTTGATCTGCTGTTCGGTCAGCCCGACATCCATCAGGCGGTTGTAGCGCATGTATGCCGCCGAATGGCAGTTCAAGCAGTAGTTGACGAATGTCCTCGCCCCACGCTGGATCGAGATGGCGTCGTGGGCATCGATGTTAGCGCGGTCGAGCTGCATTTCGCCGCCGGCGGCGATCGCTGCCAGGGGCAGGCACAGCAACGCGAGCAGGAGTTTTCTCACGATGTCACCCTTTCCGGCTCCGGCCTGGTCTTGTCGATTCGCGTGTACCAGGGCATCAGGATGAAGAACCCGAAGTAGATGACCGTGAAGATGCGCGCGACCACAGTAGCGCGCTCTGCCTGGCCCAGCCAAGCCCCGAACTGGCCCCAGACGTTGGTGGGCGCCGTGCCAAGGTAGCCGAGCACCAGGAAGGAAACCACGAACAGCGCCAGCGCGGTCTTGTAGATACCGCCGCGGTAGCGGATCGATTTCACGGCGCCGCGATCGAGCCAGGGCAGCAGGAAGAAAATCATGGCCGACAGGCCCATCGCCGCGACACCCGGGAACTGCGAGCCGAACAGCGGCGGCACTGCGCGCAGGATCGAGTAGAACGGCGTGAAATACCAGACCGGCGCGATGTGCGCCGGGGTCTTCAGCGGATCTGCAGGGAGGAAGTTGTTGTGCTCGAGGAAGTAACCGCCCATTTCCGGCGCGAAGAACACGATCGCGCTGAACACCATCAGGAACACCACCACGCCGACCAGGTCCTTGACGACGTAGTAGGGATAGAAGGGGATGCCGTCGAGCGGAATGCCGGTCTTCGGATCCTTTTTCTTCTTGATCTCGATGCCGTCGGGGTTGTTCGAGCCGACTTCGTGGAGGGCAAGCAGGTGCGCTGCCACCAGTCCCAGCAGCACCAACGGCACGGCGATGACGTGGAAGGCGAAGAAGCGGTTCAGCGTCGCATCGGACACGACATAGTCGCCGCGGATCCATACCGAAAGATCCGGACCGATGAAGGGAATCGCCGAGAACAGGTTGACGATCACCTGAGCGCCCCAGTACGACATCTGGCCCCAGGGCAGCAGATACCCGAAGAAAGCCTCGGCCATCAGGCACAGGTAGATCACCACGCCCACCAGCCACAGCAGTTCGCGCGGCTTGCGGTAGGAGCCGTAGAGCAGGGCGCGGAACATATGCAGGTAAATCACCACGAAGAACAGCGAGGCGCCAGTGGAGTGCATGTAGCGGATGGTCGAACCCCAGGCGACGTCGCGCATGATGTATTCGACGGAGGCGAAAGCCTGCGCCGCATCCGGCTTGTAGTGCATGGTGAGGAAGATGCCGGTGATGATCTGCATCACCAGAACCAGCAGCGCCAGCGCACCAAAGTAGTACCAAAAGTTGAAATTCCTCGGCGCGTAGTACTCCGACATGTGCGCTTTCCAGTTGGCGGTAACTGGAAAACGCTCGTCGACCCAGTTGAGGAGTGCGGTCAGCTTGCCCATTGCATCAGGTTCCCTTGCTGTCCTGACCGATCAGCAGGCGCGTATCGCTCAGGTAGGTGTACGGCGGAACTTCGAGATTGGCGGGCGCCGGGGCGCCCTTGTACACGCGGCCGGCCAGGTCGAACTTGGAGCCGTGACACGGACAGAAGAAGCCGCCCTTCCAGCCTTCGCCGAGGCCGCTTTCAGTGCCGGCGGCGAGTTTCTGCGACGGCGAACAGCCGAGGTGGGTGCAGATGCCGACGAGAACCAGGTACTCCGGCTTGATCGCGCGATACTCGTTCTTCGCGTAGTCCGGCTGCATTTTCACCCTGGAGTCGGGGTCGGCGACTTCCCGGTCGAGGTCCTTCAGGCTGTCGATCATTTCCTGGGTGCGGCGGACGATCCAAACCGGTTTGCCGCGCCACTCCTCGGTGATCATCATGCCCGGCTCGATGCGGGAGATATCGATTTCGACTGGCGCGCCTGCTGCACGGGCCCGCGCGCTGGGGTTCATGCTCAGGACGAACGGCACGGCGACGGTGACACCCGCCACCCCGCCGGCCACGCCGGTTGCAATCGAGAGAAAGCGCCGCTTGCCTCGATCCACGTTGTTATCAGCCATGATCCGGTCAGTCAGGTTGCAAAAGCGTTGCATTCTACCGCAGATGCCCCGCAGAATCACAGTCTCACGGCATTAACACCTTGTTAAATCTAGTGAAATCGTCCCTGTCCAATTCCACCCTCCGCAGTCGCCGAATTCGTCTGTCGGCGCCGCTTCGCGCCAATGCGGGGGATCGGCATTGTTTGGGACAAACGCGGTCATTTTCTATTTTCCGTCTTAAAAACAAATAAATATGGAATTCTGGACGACCAAACTGGCCGGCGTGCTGCTGATGCCTCCGCTCGGCCTGCTGTTGCTGGCAGCCCTGGGGCTGCTCATGGCACGCAGGTGGCGACGCCTGGGGCTTGGCATTACGGCGCTTTCCGTGGCCAGCCTGTGGCTGCTTTCCACGCCGATGGTCGGCAGCAACCTGATGGCTTTGGTCGAACCCCGGCAGACGCCGGACGTGAATGTCCTGAAGAACGCGCAGGCCATCGTCGTGCTCGGCGGCGGGACCTACTTCGACGCTCCCGAGTACGGCGGCGATACCGTCGGCAGCGTCACGCTTGAGCGCCTGCGCTGGGGCGCCCGCCTGCACCGCGAAACCGGATTGCCCGTCCTGGTCACCGGCGGACTGCCGTTTGGCAATGCGACATCGGAAGCGGCGCAAATGAAGGATGCCCTGGCACGCGATTTTCAGGTACCGGTCAAATGGCTGGAAGAGCGCTCCGACAACACGCTGGAGTCGGCGCTGTTCAGCCGGGAAATCCTGACACAGGACGGTGTCACCCGCATTGCGCTGGTGACCCATGCCAGTCACATGCGCCGCGCCCACCGCGTGTACGAACAGGCGGGCTTCACGGTGCTGGACGCGCCGACGGCGTTTTCGAACAGGGGGCCGACGACGGCCCTCAGCTTTCTGCCCAATGCTCACGGGCTCCTGCAGAGCCGCATCTTCTGCCACGAGACGCTTGGACTCGGCTGGTACCATGTGCGGCGCATGCTGCATGTCAAGGATTGACCGGATGAATACAGCGGAAGGACAGGGATGAAAGTCAGGGTGAAGTGGATCGAGAACGTCGCCTTCGTCGGCGAAACGGAAAGCAACCATTCGATCGTCATGGACGGCGCGCCGGAAGGCGGCGGGCGCAACATCGGGCCGCGGCCGATGGAAACCGTGCTCGCCGGAACGGGCGGCTGCACCGCCTATGATGTCGTGGCCATTCTCAGGAAGGCGCGCCAGGACATCACCGATTGCGTGGTGGACGTCGAGGCAGACCGCGCGGCGGAAGATCCCAAGGTGTTCACCCGCATCCATTTCCACTTCACGATCAAGGGGCGCAACGTCAAGAAGGAACACGTCGAGCGGGCGATCCACCTGTCGGCGGAAAAATACTGCTCCGCCTCGATCATGCTGAGAAAGACGGCAAAGATCTCGCACGATTACGAGATCGTGGATATTTAGCCTCGCACGATCACGAGATCGTGGAAATTTTAGCTTCGCACGACTGCGAGATTGTGGAGCTATAGGGCTTGGTTCCTTGCCCTCGTGGGACCGGTGGTCCGAAGACTTCAGACCCGGAAAGAGGTCAGACCCAGTAAGTCGAACCGGTCATCGCCCTGGAAGCGAGGCGCATGGCGCGCTTCACCAGGTCCGGGAGTTCCGCTCCACCGTGATCGATCGCTGACGATGCGTGACGCGCTTCGTCTTCCTTCATCTTGCTTACGATCGCCCGGCTTTTCTCGTCCTGTCCGGGCAGCCGGTCAAGGTGACTGCCGAGATGGCCTTCCACCTGGCGTTCCGTCTCGGCGAGAAATCCGAGGTTCCATTTATCGCCGCGCAGGCCCGACAAGGCACCCATCGCGAATGCGCCGGCGTAAAAAAGCGGGTTCAGCAGGCTAAGGCGCCCGCCCAGCTGTTCGACGCGCTGAGCCGTCCAGGCAAGGTGTTCGACCTCTTCGTCCGCTGCGCGTCCCAGCACGGCACGGGTGTCCAGATTGCGGGCAGTCAGCGCCTGACCCTGGTACAAAGCCTGCGCGCAGATCTCACCGGTATGGTTGACCCGCATCAGGGCCGCGGCATGTCGCTTTTCCTGCTCGCTCAGATCGGCTTCCGGCAGTTGCTCGCCAGGCACAGGCCGGACCGACATCGCCGGCGCACACAGCGTACGCAGGGCCCGGTCGAAGCTGGCGATGAGGCGATCCGGATCGGACACGGGGATGTTCATCTCTTGCGCATCAGGAACAGGAACTCGCCCTTGTCTTCCGTCGAGGACAGCAGCAGGTTACCGGTCTGCTTGGAAAAAGCCTGGAAATCCCGGACCGAGCCGGGATCGGTGGCCATCACCTTGAGCACCTGGCCGGGAACCATGTCGTTCAGGGACTTCTTGGTCCGCAGGATGGGCAGCGGACAGTTCAGCCCCCGGGCGTCGAGTTCGCGGTCGATTTGAATCTGAGTTTCGGTATCCATTCCGTTATCCATCATTTAAACGCCTGCGATCATCCGATGGCCGCTATCGGCAGCCCCCGGCCAACCCAGGCAACGATGCCGCCGCCCAGATTGTAGACCTCACCCCAGCCCTGGCTCGCCAGGAAGTAGCTAGCCTGTGCCGAACGTGCGCCGGACTGGCAGTAGAACACGACCGGCCGGTCGCGCTCAATTTCCCCGAAGCGGGTAGCCAGGGTCTGCAGCGAAATGTGGCGCGCTCCGGGTATCACGCCCCGGCCGACCTCGGGGTCGGTGCGCACGTCGATCAGCACGAGATTGCCGTTGCGCTGCAGGTCTTGCAACTGCGTGGCGTCGATATTCGAGAAATCGCCCATTTGGTGAAGCAAGGGATCGGGATGGCCTAATGATACCTCGCGGCCAGCCGCGTCAGAAAATGCTGATGTTGCGGTCAAGCAGGAGCTGCGACAGGCGCGTATTCGCCGCTTCCAGGCGCCCGACCAGCAACTCCAGGAAAGCGGCGTTGAACGCATGCTTGCAGCTTTCCGTGGCCTGCGCGAGCGAGTCGGCGGCAATTTCGATCACGGTAATGTCATTGACCGCGGAGACGCTGGCCGTACGCTGGAACTGGCGCTTGCCCAGGTAGGACATTTCGCCGAAACATTCACCAGCCTTGAGGATGTTGAGCAGCTTGCCCTGCTTGGTGATCTTGACCTCGCCCGCCGCGATGACGAAGAAGGAGGTGCCGACGTCGTTCTCCTTGATGACGCTGTCGGTGCTGGAATACCTCACCCAGTTGGAGATGCGCATGACCTGCCAGAGATCCACGTCGGAGAACGTATTGAAGAACTCCAGCTTGCGCAGGGTGTTGAATTTCTCGGCTTCCGGAACGATCTCTTCCGGCTTCTGCAGGTGGTTGAACGTGTCCGCGAGCGCCTGGGCGAAATCCTCCCAGGTCTGGAAACGCCGGGAGATGTCCTTTTCGAGCGCCTGCTTGACGATCGAGTCCACCGCCACCGGCACTTCCGGACGCAGCAGGCTCGACGGCGGCGCATCCACATTGATGATCTGGTACACCATGCTGTAGTTGTTCGTTGCCTTGAACGGCAGCGAGCCGGTGAGCAGCTGGTACATGACCACGCCCAGCGAAAAAATGTCGGTCTGGTGGTTGAGCGTGGCTTCCTGCAACTGCTCCGGCGACATGTAGGCGGGCGAGCCGATTCCCGACACCTGCGTCGTCTCGGCAGCCAGCGTCAGAGCCGCGCCGAAATCCGAAATCTTGATGTCGGATTCCCCGCTCAGAAGGATGTTTGCGGGCTTGATGTCGCGATGGATGATGCCGTGCCGGTGCGCGTAGTCGAGCGCTTTGCAGCACTTGAATGTGACTTCGATGACGCGGTCGATCGGCAGCAGGCCAGCTGGCTGAGTGAACGGCTCCAGCGTGCCACCCGCCACATACTCCATGACCAGATAGCTGCCCTGGTCGTCGGAGACGGCGTCGAATATCGCGGCAATGTGCGGGTGAGAGAGCTTGCCGGCCAGCGAAGCCTCTGTCAGGAACAGCTTATTGAAGCGCTTGCCGTATTCCTTGTTGCCCAGCGCATCGGCACGCACCAGCTTGATGGCCACCTGGCGGTTGGCGAACGCATCGTTCGCTAGGTAGACCGCACTGGTTGCCCCCCTGCCCAGTTCCCTGATGATCTCGTATTTGCCGATCTTGTCCATGATCGTGATTTACGGAGCCCCGCATACGCGGCGGCGGAGCGTGCCGTATGATAGGAAATTCAAGACGATAAGGCGAGGTTTTTAGGTGGATTCCGCGACCGGGACCGTACATCCCGGAGGCTACCCGAGCCGGCCGGACAGGCCGGCTCACGGCTTGGCGCGCGCTTCCATGTCGAGGGAGACCAGTTCCTTGAGACGGGCCTCGACGCTCGACTGCTGGTAAAAGTCGCCGTCCCCGGCCTTCTGGGCGATGTGCAATTGATCGATGGCCCCCGGAATATTGCCTCGCAACGCGTAAGCCTCGGCTAGGGCGCGGTGCTGTTGCAGGCGTTGGCCGGTGGCGGCGTATGCCCGCGCCTGCAGTTCATGGAGCCGTGGGTCCGGACTGCGTGATTCCAGCTTCGTGGACAAGAACTCAACCGCCTCTTTGGCCCTTCGCGCGTTGATCAGGGCGTCCACATAGCCGTAGGCCAAGGCGCGGCGGCCAGGATTGGCGCGCAACGCTTCACGATACGCAGCCAGTCCCTTCTCGACCTCCCCGCCGGCTACCAGCGTCTGCGCGGCAAGCGCATCGATCATCGGACTTCTGGCTTTCAGCGCCTGCAGCGTGGCAAGTTCCCTGCGCGCGCGCGGAAAGTCGCCGGCCCGCAGTAAGGCGACGACCAGGCCGTAGCGGGCGGCCGCTTCGCTGGAGACTTTGCGCTCGTTCAGAAGCCGCATGAAATTCGCCGCTCGATCCCGCGGATTCCCGTCCATGGCAGTCAGCCGCGCCCGGACCAGCTGGAAGTCGATGTCGTCGGGCACCTGCCGGAACGGCACGCCCTGGATGCGGCTCTGCACATCCGCGATGCGCTCGTAGGTCACCGGGTGGGTGCGCAGGTAGGAAGGCGCATTGCTCTCGTAGACGCGGGTAGCCTTCTGCAGACGCTCGAAGAACACCGGCATCGCGTGCACGTCGAAACCCGATTTATCGAGGATCTGTAACCCGATGCGGTCCGCCTCGCGTTCATGCTCGCGCGTGAAATTGAGTTGTGACTGGATCATGCCAGCTTGAGCCCCGACGATCGCAGCCTGTGAAATGTCCGAATTCGAGCGCGCCGCCAGGATGGCGATCGCAAGCGCTGCCATGGAAGCGAGCCCGGCTTTCTGCTGCCCGGCGATTACGCGGGCGATGTGGTGCTGGGTCACGTGCGCGATTTCATGGGACAGCACGCTGGCCAGTTCGGATTCGCTTTGCGCCATGAGCAGCAAGCCGGAATGGACGCCGACGAAACCACCCGGCAACGCGAAGGCATTGACTGAATTGTCAAGGACGCAGAAAAACTCGAACGGACCGGCAGGATCCGGGCTGCTGCCGACCAACCGGTAACCGACGGCATTCAGGTAATCGGACACTTCTGCGTCGTCCAGGTATGCCGGATCCGCCCGGATCTGCCGCATGATGCTTTCGCCCAGCCGCCGCTCCTGGGCCGGCGTAATCACGGCAGAGGAAACGTCGCCCAGATTGGGCAGCTCGTCGGCCATGGCGAAGGTGGAAGCAGCCAGGGCAGCGGCAAGCACAGATCGAATTTTCATGGTGCTATGATAGCGCCACACTTCATCAAGTTCCTCGTCTGCAACGACGACTTCTCATACGGACACGGTTTGGGCGAACTCACGCATTTCGATTCTCACGGCAAGGTGCACATGGTTGACGTGGTGGAGAAACAGGAAACCCACCGCGTGGCCGTTGCCGCCGGCAGCATTCTCATGCTTCCGCAGACGCTCGGGAAGATCGTCGACGGCAGCACGGCCAAGGGCGACGTGCTCGGCATTGCCCGCATCGCCGCGATCCAGGGATCGAAGCGCACCTCGGAACTTATTCCGTTGTGCCATCCCCTGGCACTGACCCGGGTCAGCGTGGAATTCGAGGTGAACCGGGAGAACAATTCGGTGCGCTGTGTCGCAACCGCGGAAACCCTGGGCCGCACCGGGGTCGAGATGGAAGCGCTCACCGCGGTCAGCGTGGGACTGCTCACCGTCTATGATATGTGCAAGGCGGTGGATCGCGGCATGCGCATCGAGGGCATTCACCTGATCGAGAAACGCGGCGGTAAGTCCGGTCACTGGCGGGCCGATGCCGGACGACCCTGATTTTCGCCGAACCGTGCGTATCGCCCAACCGCGCCTTTCGCCGAACCACGGCGTTCTGCGGCGGTCTGAACAGATGTGATATTCAATGCGATGAACAGGCGTGATCTTGCGGCAGGCGCCTTGCTGGCAATGGTTGCTGCACCGGTACCGGTGCAGGCCGAAATGACGTCCGATGAAACTGCGGGGCGCGCGCTGGCGATCGACATCGCCAAGGGCAATTGCCTCGCCTGTCACGCGGTGCCTGGCGATCCGCAGGCCGTCACGTCGGCAAACATCGGTCCTCCATTGGTCGGAATCCGCTCCCGTTTCCCGCAACGCGGGCGCCTGCGCGAACAAATCCGGGATCCGATGCAGTTCAATCCCGACACGGTGATGCCGCCGTTCGGAAAGCACAGGATCCTGACTGACAAAGAGATCGACAGAATCGTGGACTATCTTTACACCTTGTGACTCATCACCTGATGCAACCGTCGTTCGCAACACGCAGCCGCCGCCACATGATCCTCGGAATGGTGGCCGCGCTCGTCTCCGGCGTTGTTCCGCTCTGGGCGCTGGCGGCAGCATGGAACAAAGTCGCGTTCGACGCGCACGCGCTGCCCGAAGTGCTGAAAGCCATTGGTGCGAGTTCGGTCGTCGAGAGCGACAAGATCGAACTCAGGGCGCCGGAGATCGCCGAGAACGGCGCCATCGTCCCAGTGGAAATTACCAGCAGGATCCCGGGTACAGAGTCCATTTACATCATTGCCGACAAGAACCCGCAGCCGCTCGTCGCCGAATTCGATTTCACCGGCGCCACCGATCCGTTCATATCCACGCGCATCAAGATGGGCGAGACCTCCAAGGTGCGTGTGATCGTCAAGGCCGGCGGCAAATTCTATGCAACCACCCGCGACGTCAAGGTGACGATCGGTGGCTGCGGCGGCTGACCGCCCCCGCGGGAGGAGCAAACGATGGCAGACCAGATGAAAATCCGCGCGACACTGCAGGGCGACGTCGCGGATGTGAAAGTCCTGATGTTCCACCCGATGGAGACCGGCCTGCGCAAGGATCCGTCCTCGGGGGATGTGATTCCGCTGCATTTCATCCAGCGGGTCTTCGCCACCCACAACGGCAAGACCGTGCTGGATGCGCAGTGGAGCCAGGCGGTGTCGAAGAACCCGTTCCTCAACTTCCGCGTGCGCGGAGCCAAAACCGGCGACAGGATCGCTGTGGGCTGGGAGGACAACAAGGGTGACAAGGCCAGCATCGAAACCACGCTCAACTGAGCCTTGCGCCCGCCCGTCATAGCTCTCGCGATCTTCCTGGCCGCCGCGGCCTTGCCTGCGCTCACCGCGCCGGAGGATGACCGCGCGGATTTTATCCGGCACTACCAGGACAAATTCCCCGGCGTTGCCCTGGACGACTATGTGGATGGCGCTTTGATGCTGTCCCGGGATGCCAAATCGCAATTCGACAGCATCATGGAGTTTCCGCCTTTCCAGGCGGACCTGGACAAGGGAAGGAAACTCTGGGAAACCCGGTTTGCCAATGGCGGGACCTACGCCGGCTGTTTTGCGAACGGGGGACGGAATGTCGCGGGGGACTATCCGCGTTTCGACGAAGCGTCGGGGAAAGTCGTGACATTCGAGATGGCGCTGAATGACTGCCGCCAGCGCAATGGCGAGAAAGAGTTTGAATACGGCGATCGGGCAACGATGGGCGTGCTCACGGCTCATGCGCGTTCGCTTTCCGACGGTATGCGCATGGACGTGAGGGTGGAAGGGGCCGGCGCGCTGGCCAAGTACGGACAGGGCAAGCGTTTCTATTTCACCCGCATCGGCCAGTACAACTTCGCCTGTTCCTCCTGCCACCTTGGCAACGCCGGCCGGATCCTGCGCACCGAGATCATCTCGCCCTCGGTCGGACAGGCTACCCACTGGCCCGTGTTCCGCGCCGGCGACAACCTCAATACCCTGCATATCCGCTTGCGGCGCTGCATGGAGCAGATGCGCGCCGCGCCGTTTCCGGCCGGCAGCGAAGAACTCAACAATCTGGAATATTTCCTGGCCTACCTGAGCAACGGACTGCCGTTGCGCGCGGCGGTCTACCGCAAGTGACCGGCGCCCCGGTTTGCGTGACTGGGGAGGCGTGCCGGTATAGGTGAGCTGGCGTTACAGGGAGGCAAGCTGGGCCTCGGCCCGCGACACGCAGCCCGGCAGCCCTGCGGTTTGGGAGATCGTATCGAACACCTGAGACGCAAGAAGCGAATCGGATCGATCCGGATCATGCGCCCCAACTGGTCTAGCGGATCCGCTACGGCGGCTACCAGGCGCTGAAGCGGCCGTACTGCCAGAAGCTAGGAATCCTGAGATTCGGCGGGTAGGGCATCTCGCGTATGAGAGACACGTACTCGATTGCCAGGACCGCGGTCACCAAAGCGGCGAGCACCGCTGTACCCGCAACCGCGACCTCAAGCTGGCGTTGTCTCGCGGCGGGAACATAGGGCGCGGAAGGCTCCGGCCGCTGTCTGCCGATCATCCAACCGGCCGCAACGCTCAGAAAGACCTGGCCATACGGCATGGTCAGATTGCCGCTGAACAACGCATCGACCAGCCCCATGATGAGCGCCGCGCCGAGGATCGTGCCTGGGGCATCGAATCTCTGCAGCGATCTCCTGCGAATCTGCCGCAGCACATAAACCACCAGTATCGCCCCAAGTGCAATGGCAGCCCCACCCGCGGGAATGCCGTATTCGACAAGCAGTTGTAGCGGCGAATTGTGCGGATGCGCAGCGGTAGTTTTCGAGTAATGCATGCCGAACTGTCCCGGCCCCACGCCAGTGAGGGGATGTTCAACGATGAGTTCGAACGCGGACCTGGCCAGCGTCACTCTCTCCCTGTTGCTTTCTCCGCTGCGTTCGACGATCGAGTTGATCGCCGGAATCTGGGTGGCTTTCGGAGAGTCCTGTATGAGCCAGGAAAAGATGGCAAAAATGACGCCGCCGATCAGGGCCGGTGCGATTTGCCCGGCTATCCATTGCATGCGCTTCTGCGGCAATGCGATGGTTGTGGCAACCATCGCGACACCGAATCCCACCCACACCGCCCGCGTTCCAACCATCCACTGCATGGCCCAGAAGTTTGCCGCAACGAAATAGACGAGGTAACGCCGCAACCCTTTCAGGTCCATGACGGCGGCCGGCAGCAGCATGAGCAGCAGGGCATAGGCCTGGTACTGTCCGAAGAACCGGACATTGGCGAAATCCATGAACGGGCTGACCCAGGAGAATGCCTTGCCTTCCAGGAAGTACAGAACATAAGTCACCCAGAATTTCAGCACCACCAGGCCTGCTCCCGCAAATATGGCCACGGCCAGCGCTTTCTCGACTGCCGCACCCTGATTCCGGACGATGGCACAGACCATCAGGCACAGCGCGAGAAGCTGGACGTTAAGGGCGATCTGCTGGATTCCGACCTGCTTCGCTTCCGAGGCCAGCGCGCTGAACGCACCGCCAACTACGAAAATCACAAGAAGCCAGCGTACCGGAGGTGTCAGCCCGAGCCAGGCCTGGCCGATGGATCGGGAGAACGCGGGCACCAATGCAAACAATGACAACAGGCAAAGCGCTATCAGTTCAAGGATGCGCGAATTGTCGTACATTCGGGGCACAATCGAAGGCAGCCAGACCGGGCTGAACATCAGGTACAAGCACAAAAAGCCGGCCGCGAGGACTAGTATCCGTGAGAAAAAAAGAGGCTTGTGGCGAAGTGTGATTGCCGACATGGTTGAATTCCGTTGGTTCGGCTTGAATGCCAGGCAAAAAACAAAAAAAGAGGGCGCCCTGCGGCACCCTCTTTCCCTGCATCCGCGGCTAAAGAATCGCCGTGGTCAACAAAGAACTCTGAGCAACTATTAGCTCGTGCTCTCGGAGAACGCACCGACACCGACAGCTTGGGGTGCACGGCAGGAACCCGGCAGGTACTTGTCCATGTTCGGAGCGCCACCATCGCCACCGCAATCCCAGATGGCAATCGCGGAGCCAGCGGACGGCGGAAGGGCACGGAGGGTGTCCGCCCAAGGCTTCAGGTACACGAAGCGGCCAGACAGCTCGGTATTGATGCCGGCACTGACCGTAACCCGGATCTCGCCCAGGTTGCTGGTCTCGATCATCTGCACGTACTTGGTGATCGGCTTCGGGTCGGTGGTGCGCGACTCGCAACCCCACTGGCCGCCAGCGGGCAAGGTGGAGGAAGACTGGACGGTCTCGGTGATGCTGGTACGGCAAGCCGAACCGGCCAGAATGACTTCAGACATCTTGGCACGGGCGGTGTAGTCCTGGTACGCCGGCAGCGCAACCGCGGCCAGAATACCGATGATCGCGACAACGATCATCAGTTCGATCAGGGTAAAACCCTTTTGTACGGCCTTCATGGAATTGCTCCTTAACTGGTTGGATGATCAAACACACCTGTTTTCCGTGTGTTCGGTGTCCATATCGCAAGCCCTGTGCCAACAGTTCCGCAGGCTTAAAAAGAGTGGTCAGAAATCGCGGGGTGCCATAAAAATTCGCCTGATATCAGACCCATGTGCAAGGTTCTTAAATGCCCGAGCACCCGGCAAAGCGCGCGCGCCACAGGATTTCCGGGGTTTTGTCCGGCGTCTGCCCAAACGATAATCCGATGCCGCTTCAAGCAACTGTCAGGAACTGACGCAGTTTGTCACTGCGGCTGAAACCCCGGAATGGCTGCCTCATCGACGGCGTCGATCTGTTCCGGATCCAGGAACTGTTCGGCATATCGGAGATAAACCTTCTCCCGGACGAATACGTTGAACAGGTCGGGATCGACATGGCCGTTGAGCTTGAATCTACCAAGGATGTTCAGAGATTCGGTGAGGGTCTTGCCTTTCTTGTACGGACGATCCTTGGCGGTTAAGGCCTCGAAAATGTCGGCGATGCCCATGACGCGGGCCTGAACAGACATCTGCTCGCGCATAAGCCCCCGGGGATAACCCTTCCCGTCCATGCGCTCATGGTGGCCGCCGGCATACTCGGGCACGTTCTTGAGGTGTCTGGGCCAGGGCAGCGATTCCAGCATCTTGATCGTGACCTCGATGTGGTGATTGATGGTCTGGCGCTCTTCAGGCGTCAGCGTCCCGGAGCGGATGGTCAGGTTCCTGGCCTCCTCGTCGGTCAAAAAATCAACGCCGTTGCCATCCACGTCCCGCCAGCGATAGTTCCGCGAGATCTCGCGCACGCGCTCCTGGTCGTCGTCGCGCATCGCTTCCGACCCGAAGTTGCAAAAGCGCAGGAACTGGCGGTCCTCGTTGATCTTGCGCAGCCGCACGGTGAGGTCACGATCGGCGTTCTGCCACTCGCCATTGGCATTCGCGGGTGCCGCCAGCTTCTCTTTCATCGCCGCGATTTCCGCGTCGCGCTTGATCACTTCGAAGCGCGTATCCACCAGCCCGATGCGGTCGAAAATGGTCTGCAGCTTGGTGGCCTTGTCGACGACATGCACCGGCGTCGTGACTTTGCCGCAATCGTGCAGAAGTCCGGCGATCTTCAGTTCGTAGCGATCCTTCTCGCTCATGGTGAAATCCGCCAGCGGGCCCTGCTTCGTGGTGTTCACCGCCTCCGCCAGCATCATTGTGAGGGTCGGCACCCGCTGACAGTGTCCGCCGGTATAGGGCGACTTGTCGTCGATCGCAGCGTTGATCAGGCTGATGAACGATTCGAACAGGCCTTCCAGCTGGTTGATGAGCTGCCGGTTCGTCAGGGCAACTGCCGCCTGCGACGCCAGCGACTCGGCCAGATGCTGGTCGGCCTCCGAGAAGGGCACGATGCCGCCGCTGACGCGATCCTTGGCGTTGATCAGCTGCAACACCCCGATAATCTCGTCCTCATGGTTCTTCATCGGCACCGTCAGGAAGGACTTCGACCGGTAATTGGTCTTCTTGTCGAAGTTCTTGGTGCCGGTAAAGTCGAACCCCTTTTCCGTGTAGGCGTCGGCAATATTGACGGTCTCGTCACGCAGTACCGAATACGCCACCACCATGGAATTGTTGGCCCGGCCTTCGTCGTCGAACAGGCGCACCGGATAGAACGGCACGGTAACCCCGGTCGTTCCGCCCATCGCAACGTTCAGGGAATCGGTGCGCAGGATCTCGAAGTAAACGAGCTTCCTGTCGTTGTCCACGCGATAGAGGGTGCCGCCATCAGCATTTGTGATTTTCTTGGCGGCTACCAGGATTGCCTCGAGCAGGCGGTTGGTGTCCTTTTCCTGGGAAAGGGAGATTCCGATGCCGTTCAGCTCTTCCAGGCGGCGGAACATTTCCGCCGTGCTCGATTCGCTCATGGAGAGTGTGTCTCGGTTTCGCCCGTGGAGGCCGCTACTTGATGCACACGGCGCGCACCTGGAGCATGTCGGTCACGCCCATAAGGACCTTCTCGATACCGTCCTGCTTCAGCGTACGCATGCCCTCGGCCAGCGCCGTGGCGAAAATCTCTGCGACCCGCGCGTGGTCCTGGATGTGTTTTTTCACCGTGTCGGTCCCGACCAGCAGTTCATGCAAGCCGACCCGGCCCTTGTAGCCGCTGCCGCCGCAGGCATCACATCCCACGGGGGTGTATACGGTGAATTGCCCCTTGTCGTCCGCGAACAGCTTGCTCCAATCGCGGTAGACGCCTTCGTACGCCGCTTTCGGATCGCGTTTCCAGGCGTCGGTGGCCTTCAGCTCGACGCAGTATTCCTCGAGCATGCTTCTGAGTTCTTCCTGGGTGGCGGTATGCGGCGACTTGCACTTGGAGCACAGGCGCTTGGCCAAGCGTTGCGCCAGGATGCCGAGCAGCGCATCGGCGAAGTTGAACGGATCCATGCCCATGTCCAGCAGGCGGATGATCGACTCCGGCGCGCTGTTGGTGTGCAGCGTTGCGAACACCAGGTGGCCCGTGAGCGAGGCCTCGATACCGGTCGAGGTCGTTTCCTTGTCGCGCATTTCGCCGACCATGATGATGTCCGGATCGGCGCGCAAGAAGGCTCTCATCGCCACGGCGAACGTAAGGCCTGCCTTCGGGTTCATCTGCACCTGGCGCAGGCCCTTTTGCGTGATTTCAACCGGGTCTTCCGCCGTCCAGATCTTGGTATCCGGCGTATTCAGGAAACCCAGGACGGAATGCAGCGTGGTCGTCTTGCCCGAACCCGTCGGGCCGCATACGAAAAACAGGCCGTAGGGCTTGGTCACCGTTTCCTTGAGCGTGCCGAGATTGCGTTGCGACAATCCGAGCTTGTCCAGCGGGATCGGTTCGCCGGCTGCGAGGATACGCATGACGATGTCTTCGACGCCGCCCGCCGAGGGTATGGTCGCCACCCGCAATTCGATGTCGAGCGGCCCGAATTTCCTGAACTTGATTTTGCCGTCCTGCGGTTTGCGCTTCTCGGAAATATCGAGGTCGCACATGATCTTCAGGCGTGCGGCGATGGCGTTACGGTAACTCGACGGAACTGAAATATAAGGCTGCAGAGTGCCGTCCCTGCGGAAGCGGATTTCCGTTTTGCCCTTGCCGGGATAGGGTTCGATGTGGATGTCCGACGCGCCCTGGTTGTAGGCGTCGATGATCACTTTGTTAACCAACTTGACCAGCTCATTGTCCTCGGCGAGCGAAACATCATCGGTGCTCCCGTCCTCGCCGATTTCCGCGTCGTCCATCCCGGACAACAGGTCGCTGATGTTGCCGGAATCCCCGCCGCCGGTGCCGGCACCAAACAGCTGGTCCAGCGTGGCGCTGAACTCGCGCCGGGTGCAAACTTTGTAGACGATCTTATGCTTGGGGAAGATATTGGTGACCACCTTCGAGGCCCGCACTTTTTCCGGGTCCGTGGTGAGCACGATCAGGCCCTCCTTGACGTCTTCCACAGGCACCCAAGAGCTGCTCTCGACGAAATCCCGTTTGAGGTTCTTAAGCAGATCGAGTGGTTTTACGCGATCCTGTCTGAAAGGCTCGTAGGGAACCTTGAAGAACTGCGACAGCGCCTCGCCGATCGCGGGCGCCTTGACCTGAAACTCGTCGATCAGCACTTCCTCGATGTCGAGGTTCTTGCGCCTGGCGGAGCGAGTCGCCAGGTCCATCTCCTCAGCCGACAGCACGGCATCGGTAACCAGATAATCGTACTTTCCGCGCAGCATCGTCGTCGGACGGCTGCGCTGCTTGAGTGCAATGGCCAGGGTTTCGCTGAGGTGCGACGCCCCCTCTTCGGCGACCGTCGAGAACGGGTGCCCGCTCTTGGCGTTGATCACCTGCACGACGCCGATCAGTTCGCCGTTGGGACCGCCGTCGATCACCGGAGCCACCAGCATCTGCTTGGTGCGATAGCCGGTACGCCGGTCCACTTCCTTGAGGAACTTCAGGTTCGGATTGTGGCTCCGCAGCTCCGCGTCATCATAGACGTCGCTGATGTTGATCAGCTTTCTGGACAGCGCGACAAAGCCGGCAATGCTTTGCTCGTTGATTGGTAGCTTCAGGTCCTTGAAGGAGGACAGGCCGGTTTTGACCTTCGAAATGATCGAAGTCCTGTCGTCGGACGAAACGTAGATGGTGAGGCGATCGGCATCGAACAGAGAGCAGATATCCTGCGACAGCTCCAGCATGAGCTCGTCGATGTTGCTGGTGGCGTGGACTTTGTTCGTCACCGCCTGGAGTTTCTTCTGAAACTCCAGCTTGTTGCTCATCTCGGCCAGGTTTTGCCCGGCTTGTGGCTTCGTCTCAAAGACTGTGCTCATGGCGTGCATCCTTCCATCATGACCGGGGCCACTGCGGGGATTACTACCCCAGCGTCGACCCGGCGGCTAACATCGGTCGTTGTTGCCGCTCTAGAACTTGAATACCTGGCCGTTGGACAGCATCCGCGGGTTGTAGCTCTCCGCGCATTCCTCGACTTCCTGCATGGTGAGCGTTCCGGCGCCGGGCTTCAGATGCGTAACGAACACGCGCGTGCTGCGCTTGAGTTTCGACAACTCTTCCGCAAGCATGCTCGGACAGAGATGCTTGGAGGCAATCGCCAGTTCCTTCTCCATGTTTGGGAAGGCGGTTTCAATGATCAGATAACGCAGATTCTCGATCTTGTTGACCTCGATCCACAAAGCATCGTTGGCCGTCGTATCCCCTGTGAAGACCAGGCTTGACTCCCCGCTGTCAAGCTGGAAACCGACGGCGGGAACGACGTGATTGGCGGGCAGCACGGTGATGCGCCTGCCATCGAGGACCTTGGTTTGCCCGATCTCGAGTGTGGAGTAGCGCATGCAGGGCGCCGCCTTGGTGGGTATCTCCGTGAAGTCCGGCCACACCTTCCAGTTGAAAATGTGGTCCTGCAGGATCCTGCGTGTCGCTTCCGTGCAATAGACAGTGATCGGCGTGTCCCTCATAGGCCCCACGGTATCGACCAGAAACGGCAGCGAAGTAATGTGGTCAAGGTGCGAGTGCGTAAGGAAAACATGGTCGATCTTCAGCAGATCGGTCAACGTCAGATCGCCGACGCCCGTTCCGGCATCGATGAGCATGTCGCTGTCGACCAGCATCGACGTGGTGCGCAGGTTGCCGCCAATGCCGCCGCTGCATCCGAGTATTCTGATCTGCATAACTATTTGGTATCAAACCTCCACGAGCCGTCCCAGCCGTCTTCCGGTGGATTCGCGCGGAAATGCACTATGCGCTCGAGGAAAAGTTTGTAAAGTCCGCTGTTCGCATTGATCTTGAGCAGGTTGAGCAGTTGCAATTCTGCCATATCCCAGTCCCGCAACCGGTACAGCTTGAGGGCCTGCCCCCACAGCTTCATTTCGTCCTGAACCGGCTTCTCGACCTCCCCGGCCACCCCGATCGGCTCAAAAATGGCCGCGGGCGCGTCCTTGCCCTTCACTTTGACCCGGTCGAGCTCGCGGAACACCACGTCGGGGACCTGAATGCGGGTCGATTCCCCCACGATCATGCCGACCCCATACTGCTTGGTGATCCCTTCCAGCCGGGAGGCCAGGTTCACGGCATCGCCCATCACGGTGTAGGCAAGCCGGATTTCCGAGCCCATGTTGCCCACGTTCATGCGGCCGCTGTTGACACCCACGCCGATGTGTATCGGCGGCCAGCCTTTATCCTTGAAATGCGGTTGCAGCGATTCCAGGGCCTTGTGCATCTCCAGGCCCGCGAGCACCGCATTGCGGGCATTCTGCGAGTCGCTCAGGGGCGCGCCCCAGAAGGCCATGATGCAATCGCCCATGTACTTGTCGATGGTGCCACGGTGCTTGTAGATGATGCGGCTCAGCGGCGTGAGGAACTCGTTCATGAGTTTGGAGAGCTCTTTCGGATCCAGCCCTTCGGAGATGGTGGTGAATCCCCGAACGTCGGTGAACAGCACCGACAGTTCCCTGCTTTCGCCTTCCATCGAGAACGCCTCGGGATCCTTGCTCATCTCGTCCACCAGTTCGGGCGGAACGTACTGGCCGAACAATCCGCTGATCTGGCGCTTGGCGCGCGATTCGACAAAGAATCCGTAGGACATGTTCAGGGCGAACAGCATCGCGATCATCAGCAGCCCGGATGCCAGTGGCAGGATCAGGTTGCCTTCCGTCCAGACCATGACATTGGTTGCGAACACCACTGCCAGCACGACGCCGGTAAGGACAGTGGCGCGCAGCGGACTGATGATCGGCAGCAGCAGTGCCATGAAAACGCCGGAAAGCAGCAGGAGCATGACCTCCGCACCGAGCACATAGGGCGGGCGCTGCTTTATGTTTCCGTCCAGCATGCCGGCAATCAGATTGGCGTGGATCTCGACGCCGGGATAGACGTTCGCAACTGGCGATGCCCGCAGGTCGAACAAGCCTGGGGCGGTAGTTCCCACCAGGACGATCTTGTTTTTAAGTTCCTCGACCGGGGTGGCTCCGTGGAGTACGTCCGTCGCGGAAATGTACTTGAAGCTGCCCTGCCTGCCGCGATAGGGCACAAGCGTGGTAACGAGGTCGTCGACCGGTACGCGAACGTCGCCGATTTCTATCCATTCCAGGCCGGGATAATCCTTCGACCAGAACTTGCCCTCTGGAAAGCCCGGCACGACTTTCGGTGAACCCAATCCGAGGCGGATTACCGCCATCGACAGGGATTCAAAATAAGCGCCGTCGTACTCGGCGATCATAGGCACCCGCCGCGTTACGCCATCCTCGTCCGGGTAGGGATTGAAGTGGCCGCCACTCGCCGCCGCATTCTGGAACTCGGGCAGGTTCGCGCCGTAGCCCAGCCAGCGCGAAAACGTAACATTCCTTCCCTTGAAGGTTCCAGACGGCAGGACAGGTTCGGGCAGCAGGCCGTTGGTCCGGCCCTTGCCATCGTCCGACTGAAGGCTGGAAAAATAGTAGCCGAGTACCACGGCGCGATTCTTCAGCTTTTCCGCGAACACGCGGTCGTATTCGAGTTGCGGGCCGACTTCCTTGAGCACCGCCTGAAATTGCGGGTTATCTTTCAGTTCGTTCTGTCCCAATTGCTGCAACATCCCGAGACCGGAGCTTTCGTCACGCTCCGCGAATACCACATCGAAGCCCACGATGCCGACGTGATAGTGGTCGAACAGCTGGTCCAGCATTGTCCCCAGCTTGTCGCGGCGCCACGGCCAGCGGCCTTCGACGGCCAGGCTCTTCTCGTCGATGTCGATGATGACAATGCGGGGGTCGACGGTATTCGCCATCGTCAGGCGCAGGCGCGCGTCATAGACGATGTTCTCGAAGCGCTTGATGAATGGGATATCGTAGTACTGTGCGGCGTGCCCGACGAAGACCAGAACGACAACGAGCCCGAGCGCGATGCGCACCAGGTGCTTTTTCAAACTATCCCCCTTGCAATAGTGCGCGCCCGGCGCGCCGCTTCAATCTGGCTAGCCTGGGCCGGCGGTTCTTTTGGCAATCGACCCGGACGGCTTCCGCAACTCCGCCCGTAACGCCCGCGAGGCAAAGGCTCAGGCCTTCAGGAAGAACTCCATTTTCACGCCGGCCAGCTCGATGATGTCGTGGTCGCTCAACTGGTGGGCTTGCGCATCGAGCGTCTTGCCGTTGACCACGGGGAAATTGGCGCCTTCCACGTGCGTGATGAAGTAACCCTGCGGGCGTTTTGCGATGACCGCCACCTGGACGCCTGGCTTGCCCAACGTGGTTAGGGGCTTGGCCAGCGGCAGTTCCTTGCCGGCGTTGGGGCCGGACAGGATCTGGATCATGCCCTGAGCGCCCGCGGTCGGAGCCGGCATTGCGGGCCTTGCGGCCGGTTGTGCGGGGGCTGCGGGCTTTGGCGCGACCGGCGGATTGGTTGCCATCCCTGCCGGTGCGGCGACGGGTGCAGGCGCCGGTTGGGCACTGATCGATGTATCGCCGAGATTCACCGCTTGCATGTTGGTCTGCGTATCCGTGGGGTTTCTTTCGACCTTGGGTGCAGGCGCGGCGGCCGGAGCGCGCAACACCATGGTCTTCTCAAAATCTTCCTGGGTCAGGTTGCTCGGCGCTTCACTCGCGTACTTGATCTTGTACTTGCCGATTTCGATGACGTCGTTGTTCTGCAGGAAATGCTTCTTGACCGGCTGGCCGTTGATCAGCGTGCCGTTGGTGCTTCCCAAGTCTTCCAGGAAGGAGTCGTTGAGGATAGTCATGATCATGGCGTGCTCGCCGCTGACAGCCAGATTGTCGATCTGGATGTCGTTATGGGGCTTGCGGCCGATGGTGGTGCGCTCTTTCGAGAGCGTGAACTCCTTGATCACCTGTCCATCGAGACTCAATATCAACTTCGCCATGGCTGCTTCCTCTTATTTGAACCACCCAAGGAACTTCGTCATCCAGCCGTCGTCGGCCGGAAATTCCTTTTTGACCTTGATCAGGATCACGGACACATTATCGCGTCCGCCGTTGTCATTCGCCATCTGCACCAGCTGCTCCGCGGCCAGTTGCAGATTCGCCCCGAGCGCGCCCAGGGTCATTTCGATGTCCTCGTCCTCGACCATGTCGTTGAGGCCGTCCGAGCACAACAGGTAAATATCACCATTCTGCACCGGATAGGTGTGGATTTCGGCCTCGACCTGCGGTTCGATGCCCAAAGCCCGGGTCACCAGGTTCTTGTTCTGGGAACGCCGCGCCGCCTCCTTCGTGAGCAAGCCGCTGTCGATCTGCTCCTGGAGCAGGGAATGGTCCCGTGTAATCTGTTCGAGCTTTTCGCCCCGATAGCGATAGCCGCGCGAATCGCCGATATGCGCAATCGTAATCTGGTTGTCGCAGAGCAGGGTTACCACCAGTGTCGTGCCCATTCCGGCGTACTGCGGCTGGCTGTTCGCCGACTGGTAAATCGAGGTATTGGCCTTGGCTATGATATCGCGAAGGAGCCGGGTCGCCACCGGCGCGCCTGTGTTCCTGTCGATCTGGTGCGGGGCATGGCGCACCATGGCTTCCCGTGTTTCGCTGGAAATCAGCGCGGTTGCTATGCCGCTTGCCACCTCGCCCGCGTTGTACCCCCCCATGCCGTCGGCTAGCACGGCCAGGCCGAAGTCCGCATCTGCGGTGATGCTGTCCTCGTTATGCGAACGCACCATCCCCGTGTGGGTGGCTTTTACCATCTGAATCGAGGCGCTGAGGCTCATTTTTTATATTCCGTCAGAGTTCCACGTCCACTTCGCCGAACTGCGCGGCGCATTCCCGGACCGCTTTCGCGAACTCGTCGCCGGTCTTGTAGCGCTGCGTGACGTCTTTTGCCAGCGCCTTGTTGATGATCGCCACCAGGCACTCCGGAATCGCCGGATTGATGCCCAGGATGTCTACCGGCGGTTCATTGGCGATCTTGAACATCAATTGGGTCATCGAGTCGCCCTGAAAAGGCAAGCTGCCGCATGAAAGCTGGTAAAGGGTCACGCCCAGGGAAAACAGGTCGGACGGTCCTTCGATCTTCCTGCCCGCAAGTTGCTCCGGCGACATGTAGGAAGGCGTGCCGAGCACCATGCCCGTCTTGGTCTTCGAGGAATCGGTGATGCGGGCAATACCGAAGTCGGTGACCTTGACAGCGTCCGCATCGGGGTCGTACATGATGTTAGCCGGCTTGATGTCACGATGGACCACGCTCTGCAGATGCGCGTAGGACAGGGCCTCTGCAACGCGGGCGACGATCGAAAGAGTCTTGGGCAGCGGCAGGAGGGCGGCCAGCTTGGTCTGCGGCACCAGGTCCTTGCCCTTCAGGAACTCCATCGCGATGTAGGCGAGATCGTGCTCTTCGCCCGCGTCGTAGATGGTGACGATGTTCGGATGATTGAGCCGGCCCGCCGTCTCAGCCTCGCGGAAAAAGCGCTGCTTGACGTCCTCGAGTTCGTCAGGTTCGAATTCCTGGGAAAGGGCCATGGTTTTGATTGCCACGACCCGGCCGATCTTGGGATCTTTGCCAAGGTAGACCACCCCCATTGCACCCTTGCCGAGCTCCTTCTCCACCTGATAGCGGCCCAGCATCGGCTTTTCCACCGCACCGCCTTCCAGCATCAGCGTGCTGGCATTGGTGCGCCCGCTGCTGCCGCCGAGGATGACGGTCTCCGACATCTGCTTGGCGCGGTTGAGCTTCTGGTCGAGGTCACGGAATTTCGGATTGTAGGTGGCCATGTACTCGTACACCGCCTGCGCCTTGTTGAACTGGCGCTTGCGTTCGAAGTCCAGCGCAAGGTTGTACATGTTGTCCATCACCGCATCCTCGAGCGGCACCTTCTTGAATTTGTCGAAGGCCATGTCGAGCTGGCCCTGGCCTTGGAAGGCGAGGCCGAGCATGCGGTTCGATTCGGCCGACTCGAGGTCCGACTTGGCCTTGCCACGCTCCGTGACCAGGAAGCGCTTGGTGGTCAGCAGGACGTGACCGATTACCAGCAGCACAGCCGAAGCCATCAACTGGATCCACATCAACTGGCTCGTCATCAGAACGAAATGCACGGCGATGAGCGCGATCAGCACGGCGGCGCTGAGCGCGAATCCCATTCCGGCCTTAAGGCGGGGCAGCAGCAGGATCAGGTAAAGAGCCACGGCCAGGAAGGCCAGTTTCTCGACCCAGAATCCCCAGGCAGGCGCGACGAAGAAATCTTCTTCGAGGATGCTGGATACCGAATGGGCCAGGGTTACCACGGGCGGCATAGCGGGCGAAATCGGCGTCACCTGGTAGGTGCCCACGCCAGCCGCTGTCGCGCCAATCAGCACCACCTTGTCGCGATACTTTTCGGCTGGGATCTTGTCCGTGATGACGTCGTAGAAAGAATCCAGCGGAAATGCGGGCTTGCCCTCGCGGTCCTTGTAGAAATAACTGTGCATCTGCAGGTAGGGATCGGTGCGGATATTGAGGTTGCCAATTTTCACGCCTTCACCCAACCGCATTTCGACGTCCGCGGGTCCCAGGTTCAGACTCCTCGCCGCCAGCATCATAGAGAAGGACGGGAAATACCGGTCGTAATAACGCAACACCAGGGGTTCGGTGCGAGTGCTGCCGTCCACGTCAGGCAGGGCATTGAGGTGCCCTATGGCCCCGGCGCCGACTGCAATCTGCTCCAGTGGTACGACGGCTTGCAGAGTCGGCGGCGGAAAAATATTGCTCTGGGCCGCGCCGACGTTGTCGATAACTTTGGTGATTTGGTTCTTGAGAATGTAATCCGCCAGCGGGCTATCAGGATTGCCGCGCGGCTCGCCGACGGTAAACAACATCGGCAACGCTACATTGCCAGCCTCGGTTACCGCGGCGGCAAGTTTGCGGTCGCTGTTGAGGGCATCGTCGGCTTCGGCCAGGACTGAAGCGAATTCGGCCATGTTCTGCTGCTGGGCGGGAGGAAGCCCCTGATAGAGTTCCGCGAGCTTGTGGATATAGGCGAGGCCGGGATCCACCTGAGGTTCGAAGAAGAAGGAGGAGTAGCCCACGACTTTTACGCCGGCCTGCTTCAGCTTGGCGATCATCTGCGCGTGAACTTCGCGCGGCCAGGGCCAGCGCCCGATATTGGCGATGCTCTGATCGTCGATGGCAATAACCGCCACGCGCTGCGACGGCGCGAGGTTCGACGCCCGAACGCCTAGGTCGTAAGCCTGGCGTTCCAGGCCTTGAATCAGATCGCTGCTGGACGCTACGAGTAGTACCAGCGCAACAACGATGCCGAGAAACCAATCGGCTTTCCAAAAAGCCGTTTTCTTCATGCCACCCACCCTGTTGGATGCCTGAAGGCTTTGATTTTAGTAAGTTAAGCCCCTAGAGCTCGAGATTTTACGATATTCCCGCCAAAAGTATATGATTTTTTTAAACTCTGGCGTCACAGGGTGTGAAAGGAACCTCCTCCGGTTTGTTTGGTGGAAGCCGACAAGGCAAAGTGGGGACGAGCCTGCCACACCGGGGATCTCCAGCGGTTGATGCGGTGGAGCCAGCAAGTCTGGAACGAACTGGCGGCAGTTCAGGCGTGCACGGACTCCTGCCGGCGCATCACGCCGACCAGGACGTTCTCGAAATCGCTGAACACTTGCTCCCAGTCGATGCGCTCAGCGACGGTTCGCGCCTGGGCACGGAGCGTAGCGATACGCTCGGGGTCCGTGGCGAGGGCGGCCGCAAGCCGCGTGAATGCGGCGGCGTCCCCGAACGGGGCCAGCAGCCCGCTGACCTCATGACCTACGTACTGCTGGGCCGCGGCATAGTCAAAGGCAATCACCGCCAGCCCGCTCGTCATGGCCTCCAGCGTCACGTTGCCAAAGGTCTCCGTCATGCTCGGGAATAGGAATACGTCGGCTGAGGCGAAATGGGCCGCGAGCTCGTCGCCCGTGCGTGTGCCGGCAAAGATTACGCGAGGATGGCGATTTTGCAGTTCCTTGCGCTCCGGCCCGTCCCCGACCATGATCAGTTTCGTCGCCGGTGCGGCTGCGCGCATTGCTTCGAACGCTTCGACCACCACGGGCAGGGTCTTTTCCGCTGCCAGCCTGCCGACATAGAGCGCGACCGGCGCATCCTGAGCCGCGACCCATGAACGGCGCAGTTCCGCGCTCCGTCACCCGGGTGTGAACATCCGTGTGTCGACGCCACGGGAAACCACATGGAGATTCTCGAAGCCCTGCGCACCGAGTTCCAGGCGCAGGTCTTCCGTCGGCACCAGCGTGGCGAGCGCCCGGTTGTGAAACTTGCGCAGATACGCGGCGATGGGCTTTTTCATGAAGCCAACGCCGTAGTGGCGACTGTAATTGTGGAAGTTGGTGTGGAAGCCGGTCGACACCGGCAGTTTGAGTTTGGACGCTGCGGCCAGTGCCGACCAGCCCAGCGGACCTTCGGTGGCTATATGGACCACGTCCGGACGCCGCAGGGACCAAAGCCGGAACAATGCCTGTTTGGCGGGCAATCCCATCTTCAGCCCGTCATAGCGCGGAATGGATATGCCGGGTTTGAGCACTTCCTCGAACTGGTCGCTGCTGGCGGGATTCTCTGCGGCGTTCTGGCGCGGCCGAATCAGCTGCACCCGATGACGCCGCCGCTGCAAACCTTCAACCATGCGCGCGATCGTCATCGCGACGCCGTTCACCTCCGGCGGGTAGGTCTCGGTGACGACAGCCACCCGCAGGGAGGATATTGCTTCTGGAAGCTCTTGAAGGACAAAGTCTTCGTCGATCATGCAGGCGGCACTTTGCCTGCCGTCGGAGAACCTGCGATGACGCTCCGGTTACCGTTTTATTGCGAAACCGACTACAACTAGCCGAACAGGACCAGCAGCCAGACAATGACCACGTTGAGCAGGGAAATCATGACCGCGGCACTGCCGATGTCCTTGGCGCGCTTGGCGAGGCGATGATGTTCGAGGGAAACACGGTCAACCGTCGCCTCGACTGCGGAGTTCAGTAGTTCCACGATGAGCACCAGCAGCACGGAGGCGATCATCAGCGCCTTGCCCAGTCCGGATGACGGCAGGAACAGCGCGAGCGGGATGAGAACGACCGCCAGCCAGAACTCCTGCCGGAACGCGTCCTCGTGCCGGTACGCCGCCTTCAATCCTTCGAGCGAATAGAACATCGCATTCCAAACGCGGCGCAGTCCGGTCTTGCCTTTGTGCGGGCTTTCTAACTGGCCGTTATCCATTCAGATTTGCGGTGTCCATTTCAGATCCAGTTCTCTTGCGGCCCTGACATCGTCCAGCCGGCGCACGGGCGTGCTGTGCGGGGCGGACTTGACCAGTTCCGGATTATTGCGCGCTTCTGCACGGATTTCGCTCATGGCCTCGATAAATTCATCCAGCGTCTGTTTCGACTCCGTTTCCGTAGGCTCGATGAGCAGGCATTCCGGCACCAGCAGGGGAAAATAGGTGGTAGGTGCATGGAATCCCTTGTCCAGCAGGCGCTTGGCCACGTCCATTGCGGTGACCCCGGTGGCATCCTTGAGTTCCTTTAGGCTGATGATGAACTCGTGGCTCGCGCGACGTTGCGGAAAGGCCGGTTCGAAACCCGCGCTGCGCAGGCGCGCCATCAGGTAGTTGGCATTCAGGGTCGCAAACTCCGCCACTCGGCGCATACCGTCGGCGCCAAGCATGCGAGCGTAAATGTAAGCGCGCAGCAGCACACCGGCATTGCCGTTGAAAGCGGAGAGCCTGCCGATGGAGTCGGGCCGGTCGTCCTCGCCAATCCAGCGGAAATGCGGGCCATCGGCCGAGACAATGGGCAGCGGCAGGAAAGGCAGCAGCCGGCTCGACACGCCGACCGGCCCGGCGCCGGGCCCGCCGCCGCCGTGAGGCGTGGCGAAGGTCTTGTGCAGATTCATGTGGATCACGTCGAAACCCATGTCGCCCGGCTTGACCTTGCCCAGGATGGCATTGAGGTTGGCGCCGTCGTAGTAGAGCAAGCCGCCGGCTCCGTGCACGATTTTTCGGATTTGTTCGATGCTGCGCTCAAAAACGCCCAGCGTGGACGGATTGGTCAGCATCAACCCCGCGGTCTGCGGGCCCACCGCTGTGCGCAACGCCCCGAGGTCCACGTTGCCGTCGCGCTGCGTCGGAATCTCCTTGACGGCATAGCCGCACATGGTCGCCGTCGCGGGATTCGTCCCGTGCGCCGCATCGGGAACGATGATCTCGGTCCGCGCGCTGTCGTTACGGGAACGATGGTAGGCACGGATCATTGCCACTCCGGCCAGTTCTCCCTGCGCCCCGGCCATGGGCGCAAGGCTCACGCCCGCCATACCCGTGACGTTACGCAACATCTCCTGCAACTCGTGCATGCAGGCGAGAAAGCCCTGGCCAGTTTCGTCCGGTGCCAGGGGATGGCGTGAGACGAAGCCCGGCAACATGGCCAGCTGGTTGCACGCGCGCGGGTTGTATTTCATGGTGCAGGACCCGAGCGGATAGAAATGCGTGTCGATGGAAAAATTGCGCTGCGACAGCCGCGTGTAGTGGCGCAGCGCATCCAGCTCCGACACCTCCGGCAAAGCCGGCGCAACTTCCCGCAGCAGGCTGGCCGGAAGATCCGTCGGGAACGGGGCGTCCGGAGCCTGCAGACGGGCGCGGCGCCCGCTACGGGAAAGCTCGAAAATGAGCGGGCAGGAATTGTGTATTTCCATCGTCGGCAAGGGGCGCAACGCTAACCGCTGATCGCTACCGCATCATTTCAATGCTGAAAGCGCGGCGGCGCAGTTCGCCCTTTTTCGGCAGATTGCCGGCCACGGTGACGGGATTGCCCTTGAGCGTTACGGTTGCCATTTGTTTCTCCTTGGTTGGACTGCTTTTCTTGGTTGGGGCTTGACGGAAATCTTCAGGACTTCAGCATGCCTCCGCAAGCGCTGAAGCATGGGCATCGAGGTCGGCATCGGTCTTGGTCTCGGTGGCGCAGATCAGCAGGGCGCTGCCGAGTTCCGGGTAGTCGTTCGAAACGTCGTAACCACCGAGGATGCCCCTGCGCCGCATGTGCGCGAGGACTTCAGCTGCAGGCCGCGGCAGGCCGAGCACGGTTTCATGGAAAACAGGGCCGCTGAAAAGACGTCGCACGCCGGGTATACGGATTGCCCGCCGCATCAGGGCTTCGAGATTGGCGTGCGACTGTGCCGCGACGTTTCTCAATCCTTCAGGCCCCAGGATCGCCATGTAAATCGTTGCTGCGGTCACGGCCAGTCCCTGGTTGGTGCAGATGTTCGACGTGGCCTTGGAGCGGCGGATGTGCTGCTCGCGAGCCTGCAGCGTAAGCGTGAAGCCGGAACGTCCGTCGAGGTCGACCGTTCGTCCGACGATGCGGCCCGGCATCTGGCGCACCAGGGATTGCTTGCACGCCATGAATCCAAAGTAAGGCCCGCCGTTTGCCAGCGGTACGCCCAGAGGCTGGCCTTCGCCAACAGCGATATCTGCGCCGGCTGACCCCCATTTCCCCGGGGGTTTGAGCAATGCCAGCGCCATGGGATTGACGCAGGCGATGGCAAGCGCGCCGCGCGATCCGGCCCAGTCGGTAAGCGCGTCCACGTCTTCGAGGCTGCCGAAGAAATTTGGCTGGGGCACGACCAGGGCGGCCACATCCTCGCCGGCCTGGGCCTCGACGGATTCAACGGAAAGACGGCCGTCGCGTGCATCGAAGGGCACTTCGACAATATCGATGCCCTGGCTTGAAACAATGGTCCGCACAACCTGGCGATAGCGCGGATTGATGCTGCGTCCGATGAGCACTCTGCGCGACGATTTGTGCAAACGCACCGCCATCAGGACCGCTTCGGCCAGCGCCGAGGCGCCGTCATACAGGCTCGCATTGGTTGCATCCAGCGCAGTGAGCGACGCCATCATGCTCTGGTATTCGTAGAGCAACTGCAATGTGCCCTGGCTGGCCTCGGCCTGGTAGGGCGTATACGCGGAATAGAACTCCCCGCGCGTGGCGATCTGCCATACCGCTGAGGGAATGTGGTGCTCATACGCGCCGGCGCCGATGAAATTCAGGAACTCACCGTCGCGGCGGGCGCGTTCGTTAAGCAGCCGGGCTACTTCCATTTCCTTCATGCCGGGCGGAATGCCCGTCGGCGCAGCCGTCTTGAGCGCCTGGGGTATCTCGTCGAACAGTGCCTCGATGCTCCCGACCCCTATGATCGCGAGCATTTCGCGGACGTCTTCTTCGGTATGGGGGATGAACGGCATGGGTAGTGGCTAGTGGCTAGTGGCTAGTGGCTAGTGGCTAGTGGCTAGTGGCTAGTGAACAGCATCGCGCAACAAATGGCCTACGTAACGCTGGTCATGCCATCGAGACCCTATTTCGATTCGACTTCGACGAGCTTCTGGTAGGCAGCGGCATCGAGCAGGGAGGCAAGCTCCGCGGCATCGGCCGGCTTGAGCTTGAACATCCAGGCCTGGTAGGCGCCCTGGTTGATTTTCTCGGGCGCCGTTTCGAGTTCCGCATTCACCGCCACCACTTCGCCGCCGATGGGCGCATAGATATCGGATGCCGCTTTCACCGATTCCACCACGCCGCATTCCTCGCCTTTGCGCAGATTGCGCCCGACTTTCGGATTCTCGACGAACACCAGATCGCCCAGCAGATCCTGCGCATGGTGGGTGATGCCTACGGTCGCGTTGCCGTCCGCGTCCAGCCTGACCCATTCGTGGCTGTCGGAGTACTTCAGATCGGCGGGAATGGACATGATTCGCTCCTGGGATTCAGCGGGGTTCGACAAAGGCGGGAAAATCCACCAGCAGGCTGTGGCCGCGGCGTACAAAGGGACATTTTACAGTCCTTGCCGCCAGCCACTTGTCGCGGACGCTCACTCTCACCTGCTGATCCGGCAGCACCGCAACGGGAAGCCGGGCGAGCGCGATGGAAGTTTGCAGCGTGGGCGAAAAGCTTCCGCTGGTGGTAAAACCCGGTCCGCCAGGTGTTTCCACAGGCTGGTGCGCGCGCAGCACGCCACGCTCTAGCAGAACAAGGCCCAGCATGCTCGCGCGACGCGGGCTGGAGGTTAGCGCTTGCTTGCCGATGAAATCGCGCGGGCTCTGCAGGTCGACCGTCCATTCCAGTCCGCATTCGAGCGGCGTCACGGCTTCATCCATGTCCTCGCCGTACAGATTCATGCCCGCCTCCAGCCGCAAAGTATCGCGGGCGCCCAGTCCTGCGGGCGCGACACCGTTCCCCAGCAAGGCATCCCACACTTTTCCAGCCCTGTCAGCAGGCAGCATCAGTTCAAATCCGTCCTCCCCCGTGTAGCCGGTGCGGGCAATGAGCAGGTCCGTGACTTCAGCCGCGAAAAAAGGTTCGAGCCGTTCGCTCGCCGCTTTCGCTTCCGGCAGGGCGCGCCATACTTTCTCCCGCGCCGCAGGCCCCTGCACGGCGATCATCGCCAGATCGCGCCGCGGACCAATCGTCAGGGGTCCGGGCATATCCTGCGACTGCTCGCCCATCCATGCAAGGTCCTTGTCCGCGGTCGCCGCATTCACGACCACACGGTAGCGGCGTTGATCGAGAAAGTAGACGATCAGGTCGTCGATTACGCCTCCCTCCTGGTTGAGCATGCAGGAATAGAGGGCCTTACCCGGCTTCTGCAGGCGATCCACGTTGTTTGCCAGCAGCTTCAGAAGAAAATCGCGCGCGCCATCGCCCGCAATGTCGACCGCCAGCATGTGTGAGACATCGAACATGCCGGCGTCCCGGCGCACGTTCTGATGTTCCGCTATCTGCGAGCCATAGTGCAGCGGCATTTCCCAGCCGCCGAAGTCGACGAGCCTGGCGTTCAGGCCGCGATGCGCTGCATTGAGTGGCGTGACTTTCAGGTTCATGGATAGAACAGGTACAGGCGATAGCCGGCGGCTCGTAGTTCGCCGGTGTTGAGGAACAGATGCACCGGCAATTCCGCGCCGGGCTTGATTGCGGTTCCGGTCACCGCCTCTGAAAGATACTCGGGGGGGAAAAAGATGCGCCGGGCAATCGCCTGGTCCTGGCCGTCGGTCAGGGTGAGCTCGAACGCCGGATGGGCTAGGTCGACCGGCGCCCTGTTGCGGATGGAAACGGTCAGTTCGATCTCGTTGGGTATGCCCGCTTCCACGGCCTTTAGGTCGGAAGCCTCGATATGCAGGAAGCTGGACAGCGCTGGCGAAGCCATGCTGCAACCGATGGCGGCGCAAACCTGTTCGTAGAGTTTGCGGGTTTGCGGCAAGGTCAACGACAACTCCGTGCGGAAGACATATGCGGACTGTGCGGCAAGCGTAACCAGAAGCAGCGCCGATAATCCGAGCCACAGGCCGGTGCGCGTCGGTGTGGCGGGCATGCGAAATTCCCACTCGTAGAGGCTGGCCGCGGGATCGGTGCGCGGCAGGGACGTTGAGGCCTTTTCGGTAGGAAAATCTGTGGCCGCCACGCCCAGTGGCGCCGGTATTGCCGCTGCCGACAATGGCTCCATCGCAACCTGGGTTGCCGCGGATTCCTGACGGGGCTCCTGCGCGGTCAAGCTTGAAAAAGCGTCGAACACCTGGCTGCAGAATCCGCAACGCACCTGTCCGCCGGAACTCTGCAGCTGCTGCGTCGTTACCCGGAAGGTGGTCTTGCATTCGGGACAGCAGGTGAACAGGTTCATGCGCGTCTAACCACGCTTGACGCCGCTCACGCGAACCCAGCCTTCCCTCGCGGCCAACGGGTCGAGGTCGAACCAGCGGACATAGTCGGCAGCAACCGCTTCGGCCTGGGATAGTAGGATTCCCGAAAGCACAATGCGTCCTCCCGGATGGACAAGTTCTGCGAGCAGCGGAGCAAGGACCCTTAGCGGGTTGGCCAGAATATTGGCAACGACAACGTCCGCAGGTTCTGGCCTGGGGTCTTCAGCACGTAAAAACCGGGCGTCAACGCCATTCCTTTGCGCATTGTAGCGACTGGCGATGAGAGCCTGCGGATCGATATCCACGCCTGTGACGGCTGCCGCGCCAAGGCGGGCGGCGGCTATGGCGAGGATGCCGGAACCGCAGCCGTAATCGATAACACTGCTGCCCGGAACGAGATGGCGGTCCAGCCAGTCGAGGCAAAGGTGCGTCGTCGGATGGCTGCCGGTGCCGAATGCCAGTCCGGGATCGAGCACGATGTTGATCGCCGAGGGATCCGGCGCCGCGTGCCAGCTCGGCACGATCCACAACCGGGCGGAAACCTGTATCGGTGCGAACTGGTTCTGGGTGAGGCGTACCCAGTCCTGTTCTTCCAATTGCGCAATCTGATATGGAGGAACCGGCAGGACGCCTGCGAGCGCGCAAGCCCGCACCAGAGTTCCGGCCACATCGATCAGAGGATCGAACAATGCCAGCAGCCGGTTGTCGGCGAATACCACGTCGATCTCCGCGCCCGGTTCCTGGAAGATCGGCGTTTCGGCGTCGGTTCCCGCATGGGCGTCGGCGACGTCCACCGACAGCGCGCCTTCTTCGAGCAAGGCATCTGACAGCGCCACAACCTGCGCGGCATCGACTTTCAGTTCCAGCGCAAGCCACACAACGGCGTTCCTTCGCGAAAGCGGGACTTACTCTACCTTGCTGTATTTGGAAAGTTTCTCTTCCAGATAATGGATGCTGGTGCCGCCCCGCATGAAGGACGTGTCGAGCATCAGCTCCTGGTGCAGCGGCAGGTTGGTCTGAATGCCCTCGACAATCATTTCAGAGAGCGCGATGCGCATGCGGGCAATGGCCTCCTCGCGCGTATCGCCATAGGCAATCACCTTGCCGATAAGGGAGTCATAGTAAGGGGGGACGAAGTAGCCGTGATAGGCGTGCGAATCGACGCGAATCCCGGGGCCGCCCGGCACGTGCCAGGAAGTGATGCGTCCGGGCGAGGGCGTGAACTTATACGGGTGTTCGGCGTTGATCCGGCATTCGATCGCGTGGCCGCGGAAGGTGATGTCCTTCTGCCGGAACGGCAGCTTTTCTCCCGCCGCGACCCGGATCTGGGACTTGACGATATCGACGCCGGTAATCATCTCGGTGACCGGATGCTCCACCTGCACCCGGGTATTCATTTCGATGAAAAAGAACTCGCCCTTTTCGTAAAGGAACTCGAAGGTGCCTGCCCCGCGGTAGCCGATTTTGCGGCAGGCTTCGGCGCAGCGTTCGCCCACTCTGACGCGCTCTTTTATCGAAATCAGCGGTGCCGGCGCCTCCTCGATGATCTTCTGGTGACGCCGCTGCATCGAACAGTCGCGATCGCCAAGATAGACGGCATTGCGATGCTCGTCCGCCAGGACCTGGATTTCCACATGGCGCGGCGTCTCCAGGAACTTCTCCATATATACGGTCGGATTGCCAAAGGCGTTTTTCGCCTCCTGGCGGGTCATGGTCACCGCATTGATCAGGGCGGCTTCGGTGTGCACCACACGCATGCCGCGGCCGCCACCACCGCCTGCCGCCTTGATGATGACCGGGTAGCCGATCTTGCGTGCGATCTTTACGATTTCCTGCGGCTCTTCCGGCAGCGCGCCCTCGCTGCCGGGGACCACCGGTACGCCGGCCTTGATCATCGCGTTCTTGGCGCTGACCTTGTCGCCCATCATGCGTATGGTTTCCGGACGCGGACCGATGAATACGAAGCCACTTTTCTCGACCCGTTCGGCGAAGTCCGCGTTCTCGGAAAGAAAACCGTAACCTGGATGGATGGCTTCGGCGTCCGTCACTTCCGCCGCACTGATGATCGCGGGAATGTTGAGATAGCTCTCGGCTGAAGCCGCCGGCCCGATGCATACCGACTCGTCGGCCAGACGCACATACTTGGCTTCAGCATCCGCGACCGAGTGCACGGCAACGGTCTTGATGCCCAGTTCGCGGCAGGCCCGCTGCACGCGCAGGGCGATTTCACCGCGATTGGCAATGAGTATTTTTTCGAACATCTGGGTTCCGGAACCGCGGCGGGGCGAACCCGCCGCGAAGAATCAGCCAATTATAAAAAGCGGCTGGCCGTATTCGACCGGCTGGCCATTCTCGACGAGGATCGCCTTGACCGATCCGCCCTGGTCGGCCTCGATCTCGTTCAACAGCTTCATCGCCTCGATGATGCAAAGGGTGTCGCCGGCATTCACCGACTGGCCCATTTCCACGAAGGGCTTGGAGCCGGGTGCGGAGGAAAGGTAGAAGGTTCCAACCATGGGCGATTTCACCACGTGCCCTTCCGGCACCGCGGGCACTTCGGGTGCGACGGCGGCAACAGCTGCAGCGGCAGCGCTGGGTGCGGCGGCAACGGGCGCCGCGTGGGGCATATTCATCACCGTGGTCTGCATCGCGTTGCCGATGCGGTTGATGCGGACCTTTTCCTCGCCCTCGGTGATCTCCAGCTCTGCAATTCCCGATTCCTGGACCAGGTCGATCAGCTTTTTGAGTTTTCTCAGATCCATGGTGTTCTCGCTCCCGGGTTGCTGGACTCTTATTTTGTCGGTGCGGACGTCACGAACTGCTCGAGTGCATAGTCATAGCCCTTCGAGCCCAGGCCGCAAATAACGCCCACGGCCTGGTCGCTGAAATACGAATGCCGCCTGAACGGCTCGCGGGCATGCACGTTCGACAGGTGGACCTCGATGAACGGAATGGCGACCGCAGCCAACGCATCGCGCAATGCCACGCTGGTATGGGTGAAGCCGGCGGGATTGATAATGATGAAATCCACCGCAGACCTGGACTGTTGCACCCGGTCGATCATTTCCGCTTCGGAGTTGCTCTGGAAACTGTTGAGTTTGACCCCGGCTTTCGCCGCTCGTGCCGCAAGACGCTTGTTGATGTCGGCCAGAGTCTCCCGTCCGTAGATCTTCGGCTCACGCGTGCCGAGTAGATTGAGGTTGGGGCCGTGCAGTACCAGTACACTCCTGGACTTCTTCGCTGCCGAAGACGCCACGTTCCCGCCTTTCGACGAATTTCAATTCGGGCAATTTTGCCGCAAGTTCAACGAATTTGTCCAGATTTAGCGCTTTTTAAACAACTTGTCTTCTCGCTGGCGGTACTCATGTCCAGGAATGGATGCATCGGGACTCGCGATATCACCTGGCTCCCATGGCGGGCCATGGACTATGACGAGCGTCTAGAGTGAGAAGTCGATTAATCCGGTTGTTTGGACGAAATTACTGGAATTTTGACGCGTTTTAAGGTCCTTATCGCAGGAGATCTAAAGCAGGGGCTCAACCAAGGAGTTCAATCTTTTCTCGTCCAGTATCCCTGATTCTGACGACACCCACTTCCCCTCCCGGTCCAGGATCACAGTGAAAGGCAGCCCACCAGCCTGATTACCGGCCTGCTTTGCAATCTCGACAACTGTCATATCAGCAAGCAAGACGGGATAGTTCATCCGGTATTTAGCAGCAAATTGCCGTACTTTGTCGGGTTGATCGGCGGCGATACCTACAAATTGAACGCCTCTAGCCCCGAGCTTTTCCTGCATCCGGATGAAATCCGGAATCTCTTTTAGACAAGGCGGGCACCAAGTCGCCCAGAAATTGACCACGAGCACGCTCCCTCGCCATTCGGCAAGGGAACGGGAACGGCCCTGAAGGTCCGGAAAGAAGGCTGCCATAAGGGGTTTGATGTCGACCGGATCCCGCGCCCCGGTCTGACTGAAGATATAGCCGGAAACCAGGGCGGCCACCGCAACCACGGCAAAAAGGGCGGGGCGCGCGCTCACCGGTTGATTACCGCATCCAGAACCCGCGTGAACCGTTTGGCCGACTGGAAGCCGATGACCCGGGTGTCCTTAAGCTCCGTCCCCTGACGATCGAAAAAAATGATTCCCGGTGGACCGAACAGGCCGAAATGCGCCAGCAGCGCCTTATCGTTCTCGTTGTTGGCGGTGACGTCGGCCTGCAGCAGCAGCATTCCGCCCAATCGCTGGCGCACCCCTTCATCGCTGAACGTGAAGCGCTCCATTTCCTTGCAGGACACGCACCAGTCGGCATAGAAATCCAGCATCACCGGGCGTCCGGCGCCTGCCACGGCGGCATCCAGTTCTGGCAGGGAACGCACCCGCACAAACGGCGTATGCGACAAAACCTCCGCGCCGGCACCCGGGCGCAGGCCGGAAAGCGGCTGCAGAATGTCGCGGCCACCGGTGAGGGCGCCCACAAGCAGCGCTATGCCGAGCAGCAGCGCCATAACGCCCACGCCTTTCCATAGTCTGCGGAAACCACTCGCGCCCGGCGGCAAGGCGTCAATGGCATGCAGGTAAATGGCCGAGACGATCAGCAGCGTCGCCCACAACAACATATGGGCAACGGCCGGAATCACAGGTGAAATGATCCAGATCGCTGTTGCAAGCAGTAAAACGCCGAACAGGTTCTTCACCGATTGCATCCACGCTCCCGCTTTCGGCAGGAGCTCACCGGCGGACGCTCCGATCACCAGCAAGGGCAATCCCATTCCGATCGCCATGGCAAAAAGGGCAGAACCGCCCAGGACCATGTCTCGCGACTGGCTTATGTAGAGCAAGGCGCCAGCGAGGGGCGCGGCGACGCAGGGGCCGACGATAACGGCGGAAAGGATACCCATCAGGAACACACCGGTCAGCGTGCCGCCCTTGATCCGGTTGCTGGCCGTGCTCAGCCTGCTCTGCAGGGCGGAGGGCAACTGCAGTTCAAAAAAGCCGAACATGGAAATCGCCAGTACGACAAACACCAGGGCGAACGCACCCAGCACCCAGGGATTCTGCAATGCGCTCGACAACAGGGTGCCGGTGACGCCGGCGGCGACACCGGCAATTGCATAGGCCAGGGCCATCCCCAGCACGTATGTTGCGGAGAGCCCGAGACCGCGACCGCGCGTCATATGTTCGCCCTGGCCGGCGATGATGCCGGACAGAATGGGAATCATCGGCCACATGCACGGGGTCAGGGACAGGAGCAGGCCAAAGCCGAGGAAGCTTGCAATGACCAGCACGAAGTTGCCGCCTCTGAGCAGGCCGGCGATCCTGCTGTCGTCGGCAAGTGTCGTGGAGTCCGATGAAACGGACTCCGACGCCGAAGCCGTGGCCTGCGACCCGTCGGCAACGAACGCCAGCGGGAAGGTCTTTTTTTCGGGTGGGTAGCACAGACCCTTTTCGCTGCAACCCTGATAGCCAACCTCGAGCGTGAAGGGACCGCTCGCCGGATTCTTGAGGCGCACCACTGCCTGAAAGGGCTGGTGGAAAACTTCCGTATCGCCGAAATTCGGATCCTTTTTCTTTTCCCCACGCGGCAGTTGAACGGAATCGATACCCGCCCCGGCTGCAGCGTCGACAGCAAAAGTAGTCTTGTCCCGATAGAGGTAATAGGTTTTCGCTGGCGCAAAACGCACCACCACGGTCTGCGCATCAGGCATGCGGGCTTGCACTTTAAAAGCCTGGTCGACAGGCAGGAATCCGCCGTCATCCTGCCGGGCTGGCACCGGATCGCTCAGCCTGGCCAGCAGCCCCTGCGATTTGCGCTGCGGGACCACTGAGCTTTCCGCGCTAGCCTCGGCGGCCGGCAGGATTTCCACGTTGTGTGTTTGCGGCGGATAACAGATGCCCGCATCGGCGCAGCCTTGTGATACCGCTTTAAGCGTGGCGCCGGTCCGAAGCGGTGCCGACAACTGCAGACTCAGCACGATCTCGCCGCGATAGGTTTCTACCTTGCCGAAAAACTCATCCTCGTGAACGACACCGCGTGGCAACTTCGGTCGCTCCAGTCGCACGGAACCCGCCTGCATTGCGAAGCTGAACTTGTCGCGATAAAGGTAGTAGCCGTCCGCAATGCGGTAACGCACCTCTATCTGGCCAGGTTCGATCAATTGCGCGGATACGCGAAACGCCTCTTCGGGTCCGAGCAGGTCAATGGCCCGCGACGCTGGCGCGGCAAAGAATGCCGCTGGGGCCAGGAGCATCCAGCAGGCACGGGCAAGGAAGAAGCGAAGGATCATCGAAAGGGAAAGACCGTGTCCGGTTTCAGGCGGTCTCGGCGGCTACCCATTCCAGGTAGGGTGCCAGTCCGTCCACGACAGGGACACTGACGATTTCGGGAAGTTCATACGGGTGATTGGCGCGAATTGCGGCTTCCAGCTTGCGATACGACGCGGCTGCAGTCTTGATCAGCACCGGCACTTCGGATGCCGTTTCGACCTGGCCCCGCCAGCGGTAAACCGAGGTGCATTCGGATAGCACATTCACGCATGCCGCCAGCCGCTGGTCGACCAGCAAGCCCGCCAGCTTCAGGGCGGACTCCCTGTCGGGAAGGTTCGTCAGCACCACGATGACGCCGGCGTATGTTGCGGACAATTCATTCCCCTCGACGGATTGTTCGAAACCCCACAGGAGGTGGGGTCAGGCCCCGGTGCGGGCTGCGGAAACGCCCTGCGCCACCGACGGATAACGCAGGCTCACGCGCAGCTCCTTCTTCAGCCGGCCGTTGGCAAGGCGGCGCGACTCGCGCATGAAGGACAGCATGTTCGCGGGTATCACTTCCTGGGCCGCTTCCCAGGTAATGCGCGGCGGGTGCGGCAGTCCGAACTCGTCAGCAACCAGGTCGAAATAGTCGCCCATCTTCATCCAGCTGTCGTCAGAGGCGTTGTACGCGCGTCCGGCACGCGCGCGGCTCAGCGCCGCGATGACGATGCGGGCCAGGTCGTCGGCGTGGATGTGATTGGTATAGGGATCCTGTTCCGCGTTAAGTACCGGCGTTCCGGCCTTCAGACGCGCGAGCGGCAAACGCTCCGCCGAGTAGATTCCTGGCACGCGCAGGATGCTGACATGCACCCCATTCTCGACGCCCCAGGCGCGCAACCGCCGTTCCGCATCAACGCGGCGCCTGGCACGGTCGTTCGACGGTCTGACTCGCCGCGTCTCATCCACCACCGCGCCACCACAATCGCCATAGACTCCGCTGGTACTGATGTACACCAGTCGCTGTGGTAGACTGCCGCCCTTTGCCAGCGCCCTGATGAGATTGGCGGTGCGGACATCGCGAATACCCGCGCCCTGTGGCGGGGCGAAATGCACCACGTCCTGCGCCAGCCCCGCGAGCCGGCCCAGAGTTTCGGGATGATCCAGATCTCCGGTTACCGGAATGATTCCATCGGCGCGCAGGAGTGCGTGCCTGTCTTCAGAACGCGTGAGCGCATAAACACGCCAGCGACCGCGCAAGGCACGCACAGTGCGCAGACCGACGTCGCCGCAGCCGACAATCAACAATCGTCTCATGCGCGCATTTTACCCCGGAGCCGATTGGCGGACGGGAAAGAGTAGGCAGAGCCCATGTCGCACCAGATCACCATCAAGCCCAGTAACCATGTGGTCATCGCCAACGAAGGGGAAACCGTACTCGGCGCAGCCTTGCGCGAAGGCATTACCCTGCCCTATGGATGCCGCAACGGTGCCTGCGGATCGTGCAAGGGCAAGATCCTCGAAGGCAGCGTCGACTACGGTCACTCGCAGTCGCATGTGTTGGCGGAATTCGAGAAAAAGGCCGGGCTCGCGCTGTTCTGCCAGGCACGGCCGCTGTCGGACCTGGTCATCGAAGCGCGGGAAATCAGCGGTGTCGGCGAATTGCAGATCCGCAAGCTGCCATGCAGGGTTCAGGAAATCCACAAGGTTGCGCCGGACGTCGTCGTACTGAAACTAAAGCTGCCGGCCAACGAGCGCCTGCAGTTCCTGGCCGGCCAGTACATCGACATCCTCATGAAGGACGGCAAGCGCCGCTCCTACTCGATGGGCAATCCGCCCCACGACGACGAGTGCATCGAATTGCACGTGCGCAACATGACGCAGGGCGCCTTTACCGAGTACGTTTTCAGCCGGATGAAGGAAAAAGACATCCTGCGCTTCGAGGGCCCGCTGGGCACATTCTTCCTGCGCGAGGATTCGGACAAGCCGATGATATTCGTTGCCAGCGGCACCGGCTTTGCGCCGATCAAGAGCATCATCGAGCATGCCTTGCACCTCGGCACCACGCGGCAGATGGTCCTGTACTGGGGCGGACGCCGCCCCGTGGACATCTACATGGGCGAACTCGCCGCCCGCTGGCAGGAGGAACAAGACAATTTCAGTTTCATTCCGGTAATTTCGGATGCCGCGGCGGAAGATAACTGGAGCGGACGTACCGGTTTCGTGCACCGCGCGGTGATGGAGGATTTCCCGGACATGTCCGGTTATCAGGTTTATGCCTGTGGCGCTCCCATCGTGGTCGAGTCCGCACACAAGGATTTCACCGGCCTGGCGAAGCTGCCGGAGGAAGAGTTCTACTCCGACGCGTTCACGCCCTCGGTCGATCCCCAGCCTGCTGGCTGAAACCTCTACATGCTCACCGCAGAGGCGCGGAGGCGCAGAGGGTGCGCGGAGGAAACCAAGGCAAGAATTGGCTGGTTGAATCACCTCACCTGCCTCGATAGCAACCAGTATTGAATCCGGTCGAGTACTTCTCTGCGGGTTTTTCTCTGCGGGTTTTTCTCCGCGCCTCAGCGCCTCTGCGGTGAAATCGGATCTAGCCGCTGTTGCGAAGTCCCGCCGCAATGCCATTGATGGTCAGCAATATCGCCCGCCTGATGCGCTCGTGGGTTTCCCCCGCGCGGTAACGGCGCAGCAATTCGACCTGCAGGTGATTCAGCGGATCGATATAAGGCGAGCGGTTGCGCAATGACCGCGACAGCGCCGGGTTCGCCTCCAGCAACTCGCTCTGGCCAGTGATGGCCAGCAGGTGACGCACGGTGTTGTGCCACTCATCCTGGATGCGCTGAAAAATCCCCTCGCGCAACTGCGCGTCGCCGACCAGCTCCGCATACCGCGACGCAATGCTGATGTCGCTCTTGGCCAGCAGCATGTCCATGTTCGAAAGCAGTGAACGGAAGAAGGGCCAGTCACGATACATCTCGCGCAGCAGTTCGATGCCGGCGTCGCCGCGATGGCGGATCAGTTCTTCAACGGCTGCTCCGAATCCATACCAGCCCGGCAACATGATGCGCGACAGGGACCACGAAAACACCCACGGAATCGCACGCAAGTCTTCGATGGCGTCGGATTTCTTGCGCGACGCAGGCCGGCTGCCTACGTTGAGGTCGGCTATTTCGGTGATGGGCGTGGCGGTGCGGAAGAACTGCACGAAGCCCGGCGTTTCGTACACCAGGTTGCGATAGGCGGCAAATGCTGTCGCGCTCATTGCCTCCATGACTTCCATGTGGGCAGGCTTCTCGCTGCTGACCGGCTTGAGGAGAGTGGCCTCCAGGGTCGCCGCGACCAGGGTCTCGAGGTTGCGCCGGCCGATCTCGGGGTCGGAGTACTTGCTGGCGATGACCTCGCCCTGCTCTGTAATGCGGATCTGGCCGGCAACACTGCCCGGTGGCTGCGCCAGTATGGCCTGATAGCTCGGTCCGCCGCCGCGTCCGACAGTACCGCCCCGGCCATGGAACAGGCGCAACCCGATACCGTAATGCTCGAATACCTTCACCAGTTCCACTTCCGCTTTGTAGAGCTCCCAGTTCGCCGTCAGGAAGCCGCCATCCTTGTTGCTGTCGGAGTATCCGAGCATCACTTCCTGGACGTTGCCGCGGCTGGCCAGCAGCGCACGGTAGTAAGGAACAGAGAACAGCGCATCCATGATTGGACCGCAGCCGCGCAGATCCGTGATGGTTTCGAACAACGGGATGATGTTGACGTCCAGCCGCGGCTTCTCGCCCGGGAGCAGCAGGCCGGCCTCTTTGAGCATCAACGCCACTTCCAGCAGATCGCTGACGCCGTCGGCCTTTGAGATGATGTAGTTCGGCAATGCCTTCGCGCCATAGCGGCGATGCATTTCCGCCGCGGTGTCGAGAATCGCCATTTCCTTGGCGGTATCCTCGCTGTAGGAAAGGAAGGGCGACCGCAGCAGGCGCGGAACCTGCAACTCTTCCAGCAGCCAGGCCCGGCGCGATTGCTCGTCCAGGTCCGCATAGCCCTCCCGCCTTGCGCCCAGTGCGAATAATTCGGCCACCACGTGTTCGTGTACGCCGCTGTGCTGGCGCATGTCCAGAGGCGCCAGGTGAAAGCCGAAGATCTCTGCCGCGCGCTGCAGGATGCGCAGGCGTCCGGTCGCGACCCGGCGCGAGCCGTTCGCAGCCAGGGAATCAGCCAGAACCGCGAGGTCGCGCGCGAACTCGCCGCTTTCGGCGTAGGGCTGCGCGTCGGCAACCGCGCGCCGGCCCGGAAGTGGGTGATCGAGCTTGATCGAGGTCGCGGCCAGACGTGCATAGATGCCAGTCAATGCGCGCCGGTAGGGCTCATCGCGGCGGTGGTCGGAAGTATCCGGGGATCGAGCCGCCAGTGCTTCGAGCTCGGAGGTGGTCTCGACGATGCGTACCGATTGCGAAAGCTCCCCGCCCAGGCGGTGGATTTCCTCGAAATAGAAATCCATAGCCGTGGCGGAGTGCCTGTTCATGGCGCGGCGCATGACCTCGTGGGTGACAAAGGGATTGCCGTCGCGGTCCCCACCGATCCAACTGCCCAGCCTGATGTAGTGGCCGGTCGGCGCCTTGATCCCCCTGCCGGCCAGCAGGTCCTCGATCTCGCCGTACAGCCGCGGCAGCTGGCGCAGAAACGTATAGCGGTAATAGGAGAGACCGTTCTCGATTTCATCGGAAACAGTAAGCCTCAGTTCCCGCAGGATGCGCGTCTGCCACAGGGTGAGGACCACGCGTCGCAGCGCATCCTCGTTCTGCGCCACCTCGTCCGGTGTCATCTGAATGCGGTCGCGTTCGGTCAGCAGCCGGGCAATCTCGATCTGGCAGTCGAGAATGCTCTTGCGCTGCACTTCGGTGGGATGGGCTGTCAGGACCGGCGAAACCAGCGTGTTGCGGAAGAATGCCGCCACCTCGTCAGGACTGACGCCTTCAGCGCCGGCGCGTTCCAGGGCCAGGGCCATGCTGCCTTCCTGTGGCTGGGAGCCGGCGATCAGGTGCGCCCGCCGGCGCCGGTTGTGATGCTGGTCCTCGGCAATGTTGGCGAGTTGAGAGAAATAGCTGAAAGCCCGTACCACAGCGATGGTTCGCACCGGGTCCAGCTTGTTGAGCGTGGCTTCGAGTTCGCGCTTGGCTTCCGGGTCGCGGTCACGGCGGAAGCGGATGGCGTTCTGGCGGGTGCGTTCGATCAGGTCGAATACGCCCTCGCCTTCCTGCTCGCGCAGCGTGTCCCCGAGGATGCGTCCCAGGAGGCGGATGTCCTCGCGCAGGGGCAGTTCCTTGTCCGGCACGGTGGGATTCTGTACGGGAGCGTTCATCGGCTCTGGCGTGGGGCTGAATGGTTAGGGGGTCCTGCTTTGTGTGCTATCAAGCAAAGCCTGCGCCCGGCATTGTAGCTGCCTGTTTCGCCTGGGGCGCTTGCGGACATTGCCATCAGCCGGCCGTTCCGGCGGGTATGTCTGCTTACTGTTGGTGCGTGCTCAGAGCATCGGCCGGCGGCGCCCGCCCGCATGCTGCCGCAGCTGCCCCAATGTCACGTCCAGGGCCTTCTGGTAGTGGGCGGCGGCCTGCTCCACCCTGCCCTCACGCTCCAGCAAGCGGGCGAGTTCAAGGTGGGCGGAGTGGGTCGACTCGATCGAGAGGCTGGCATCCAGGTAACTGCGTGCCTTGCCCCACAAGCCCTGATGGGCGCACAGGCGTCCAAGCGTCAGCAACAGAACCGCGTCCTTACGGTGCAACTCAAGCCATTTCTCGGCCCACTCGAGCCGCTGCCTGACGTCGCTGCCGAGGCATTCCGAATAGAGTGCAATCAGCCCCTGGTCCCACACCCGCTCCACGCTCTGCTCGATGATGCGACGCGCGTCGTCGCAACCCCCGAGTTCGACAAAACAGGACGTTGCGGCGGCAGCGATGCGCGATTCAGATTTTTCCTCCTCCGGCAGCCGGTCCCAGTATTCGCGCAGCGATTTGATGTCCAATGCCTTGTGCTTCAGGCTTTCAATGATGGCCTGGCGGCGCAGTTGGGCCACCACCGGCCGCTCGAACACCTTGCGCTTTTCCAGCTGCGGGATCAGCGCCAGCACCCGGTCCCAGTTCTTCGCCATCTGCTGCGCACGCAATTCCAGGCGCAGCGCCGCAGTGTGCTTCTCAGGCAGTTGCCTGAGAACGTCCAGGGCGTCGTGGTAACGGCGTTCGTCCAGCAGCATCTCTACCTGTGCAATGAGCCGCATGCTGTTCTCGTCAGGGTTCGGGCTTGCCGCTCTGGCAAGATAGTCATCGCGCGCCGAGAACGCGCGCATGCCATGCGCCGCGCGTGCGGCGAGAACGGCCGACAGCGCCCGGGACTCGCCCGCTTTCAGCGCCGCCGCCGCGGCCTTTTCCGCCCTGCCGAAACGCCCCTCGAAGAAATTGATCAGCGCGTCATTGAAGTTCTCCCTGGCACGCGCGGCGTCGCGACGCTTGCGGAACTCCCGCACCCTGGCCGGCATAGTGATGGCGATCGTCACCGCACGCACCGCCACGTAAAGCCCTGCGGAGGCGGCGACCACCAGAAGCACGGCAAAATTGAAAGAAAGTTCGATGCGCCAGGGAGGCAGTACCACCAGCACGTAGCCATGGTTGTAGCGCGCGGCGACCACCAGTGCGACGGCAGCCGCAGCCAGTCCCACCAGCCAGATCAGTGCTCGCATCGGTTCAATTGCTCCACCTGGCCTGATTGTTCGACATGGGATTGCCGCGATATGAACTCAACGCAAGGTGCGCTCGCGCACCAGCCGGATGCTGCGCGCGGCGTCCAAGGTTGCGGAAATGTCCGGCAGTTCGATATTAACGTCGGCCTGCGCAAGCTGCCGGATTGCGGCTTGGGCTGTGGCGACGGTTTTGTCTTCGGTGTCGTAGTAGCGGGACAACCATTCGGAAGCGGCCATCAGGTCGGCCCGAAAACCGGTCTCGTCGCGCGCCAGCAAGGCAAGCCGCGCCCCGAGCAGGCGGATCTTCAGGTTCTCGCGCAGGAAGAAGGCCTGCCCGGGAGAAACCAGGGGCCCTTCCGGCTTCCGCGAGTTCTGGATGCGGATCAGGTCGCGAAAATCCTGCATGGTCTCTTTCCACAATAGCGCCCAGAACCCTGCCGGCGCCGGTGCCGCCGACGCTTCGCCACGCGAAGGACGCCGGTCCATTGACAGGGGGAGCGCATCCACCGAACTGGCGACGTGGTCCAGGCGTACCGCCATGCCGGTCACATCGACATACGGAGCCGCCTTCAGGCGTTCGATATCCCGGTTGATCGTGCGCCGCAACTGCGTGAGCTGGGGTCGGTCGAGGCGCGCGAGGCGCGCATCAGCGGTCTCCATTGCAATCAACGCCGCCCTGATATTTCCCGCGAGCTGCAACTGCTGGCTGGCGATCAGCAGAACCTGCTCGACTTCCGCCAGAGCCCATTCGTCCCGGCTGCTCGACATCTCCCTATACAGGGACTCCAGTGCGAGGCGCTGGTTCTGGGTCTCGATCATGCGCGCCTCGAGCTGGCCCAGGCGCGCCTCGGCGTCGCGCACTACGTCGCGCGACTGGCCCGCAATCAGACGGGTTTCGCGGCCTGCCGATTCCACCTCCGCCAGCCGCCGGGCGAGTTCCTGCTGGAGCGTGTCGAGCTTGCTGCGGCTGTCGATCCATTGCCATCCAGCAAAAACGCAGGCGGCGAGCGCCAGCAAAAACGCGAGCAGGGCGAGTCCCGCGCGCTTCCTGGGATGCGTGGTGGCGGGCGCTGGTGACGGCTGCGGTTCGTTTGTCTGTTCGGACATGCGGTTTCTTCAGGAAGCAGGGGTTGCTGCGTGTTCCGGCCGCACCCGGCCGAACCAGGTCTCGATTCCGGCGGCAAGCGCTTCGTCCCCGGCGCCGGTAACCATCAAGGCATGAGCGCCGTACTGGAAGGCTGCGGCCGCGACGCGTGGATGGGGCACGAACATCGGCGTACGGCGCACCCAGCGCAGGCCCGGTTCGCCGGCCATGCCGAAAAGATTCGCCACGATCTCGGCGCTGGTCGCAATGGTGGCGCCGATTTCACCGCGCCGCCAGCGCGGCAGCAGCGCCTGCATGTCGCCCTCCGGCCGCACGCGGCGGTAGCACTCGATGTATTCGACTTCGGCATCACGCGATCGGAGAGTGTCGCCAAGCAGTTCGCGCCCGCCCTCGCCCCGGAATATCGCGATCCGCCTGCCTGCGACCTGTTCCCGGGGCAGGACTTCCAGCAGTGCCTCGCTGTCGAAACCGGCCGGACCGGTGATGATCGCCCTCAGGCCGTCCTTTTTCAACCCGGATTTTTCCAGTTCGACGGCGGTCACGGGACCGATTGCAGCCACCCTCAGGTGCGCCGGCATGCCGCCGGCAGCCTCGATCAGGTTCATGCCGATGCGCGCGGCGTTTGGGCTGACGAAGATGGCGTAGTCGAAGCATGCCAGACGTTTGACACCAGCGGGCGCTTGCACGATTGGCTCGATCATCAGCGCGGGGAACAATACCGGTTCGCCTCCCAGGCGCCGGATGATTTCAGCGAGACTGCCGGCCTGGTGTACCGGCCGCGTCACCAGCACGCCGATACCGGCCAACGGCAGGTCCGGGGTTTGTTTCACGATTGCGGTCCATCGAGTGCGGCGAGGATTTCCCGCGCACCCTTGGCTATGAGCCTGTCCGCAAGCGCGGCGCCGAGTTCCATCGGAGAACTCGCAATTTCGGCCTGCAGTTCGTCGGCGACCAGCTTTTTGCCGTCGGGGCTGGCGACGAAGCCGCGCAGCCGGATGCGGCCTGCGCTCAGCTCCGCGTAACCGCCCAACGGCACCTGGCAGCTTCCGGCCAGCGCGCGGCTGAGCGCCCGCTCAGCCTCGACACACCAGCGCGTCTCGAGATCATCGAGCGGCGCCAGCGCCTCGACCAGATCGGTGCGCTGTGCGCGGCACTCGATTCCCAGCGCGCCCTGTCCCACGGCGGGCAGGCTTTGCTCCGGCGTCAGAAGACAGGTGATGCGGGCCGCCAGGCCCAGGCGCTTGAGGCCCGCCGCCGCAAGAATCACGGCGTCATAGCGGCCATCGTCGAGTTTGCGCAACCGCGTCTGCACGTTGCCGCGCAGGGGTTCGACCTGAAGATGCGGAAAACGGGCGCGCAACTGGCTTTCGCGCCGCAGGCTGGAAGTCCCCACCCGGCCCCCCGGCGGCAGGCTCTCGAGGTCGCGATGCCGGTTCGACACAAACGCATCGCGTGGATCCTCGCGCGCGGTCACCGCGGCGATAACGAATCCGGATGGCAGATTCATCGGCACGTCCTTCATCGAATGCACGGCAATGTCCGCCTGGCCCGACTCGAGGGCGGTTTCCAGTTCCTTCACGAACAATCCCTTGCCGCCAATCTTGGAGAGCGACGTATCGAGGATGCGGTCGCCCTGCGTTGTCATGCCGAGCAGGCTCGTTTTCAACCCGGGGTAGAGGGCCAGCAGACGCGACCGGATGTGCTCCGCCTGCCACAGGGCTAGCGGACTTTCGCGAGTAGCGATGACGATACTGGATGGAACGGATCTCGGGCTGTACACGTTGGACAAGACCGGTCGATATGCCGCAAGCGCTAGGCTGGACAGCCGGTAAATCAGGGGCCGCTGCCGGTTGCAGGAGTGGCCCGGAGAATTTCCGGTGGAATTACTTTTTCAGCAGGCTGCGCAGCATCCATGCCGTTTTCTCGTGCACCTCCATGCGCTGGGTCAACAGGTCCATGGTCGGCTGGTCATTGGCCTTTTCCGCGGCGGGGAAGACCGAGCGCGCAGTGCGGGTGACGGCTTCGTGCCCGTCCAGCAGGATTTTGATCATGTCCTGCGCTGCGGGCACGCCCACCGTTTCCTTGATTGAGGCCAGCTTGGAGAACTGCGCATAGGTGCCGGGCGCCGGAGCGTCGAGCGAACGGATGCGTTCCGCGATCAGGTCGACATTGGTCCATATTTCCGTGTACTGAGTCTGGAACATCAGGTGCAGGGTCTGGAACATCGGACCGGTTACGTTCCAGTGGAAACTGTGGGTCTTGAGATAAAGCGTGTAGGTGTCGGCCAGCAACTTCGACAAGCCTTCCACGACCTTCTTCCTGTCAGCTTCCTTGATGCCGAGATTTGCAGCCATGCGTCACTCCTTGGGCAAGTGGATCCATGCGAACCCGGATGATAGGACAAATTCCGGCCGCATTCAGCCCCGGATGTTGCAGTTTTCGGCGTCAGCGATCACAACGCGTTGCGCCCCAGTTCCTTGACGATGTGCTGCTGGCGCCGGCTCACCGGCAGTCTCTCATCCAGTCCTTCCAGCACCACTACCCAGCGCGTCTCACCACCATCGACCGCCGCCTTCTGGAACCCTGCAACATGCGCTTTGGCAACCAGGCAACTGCGGTGAACGCGCACGAAATGCTCCGCGAACTCCTGCTCCAGGCGCGACAGGGGCTCTTCCAGAAGGTATTCCCGTTCCGCGGTGCGGATCGTCACATATTTGAGTTCAGCGCGCAGGTAAAGGATTTCCTTCACGGCTACAAGCAGGATCTTGCCGCGTTCCTGTACGGAGAGGTGGCTGCGGGCATCCGGCGAGATCTGCTGCAGGACATCCAGCCTCAGTGGCGTAATGGCGCGGGCGCGCGTCAGGGCATCGTGCAGGCGCCTGAGCCGGATCGGCTTGACCAGGTAGTCGACCGCATGCAGCTCAAAAGCCTTCAGGGCATAGTCGTTATAGGCGGTGGTGAAAATAACGGACGGCGGTTCTTCGATCTTGAGCAGATGCTGGGCAACCTCCAGCCCGTCCATCTCGGGCATGCGGATGTCGAGCAGGACCACGTCGGCTTCGACTTTCTGCAGCAGTGCCAGCAGTTCGCGGCCGCTCGCCGCCTCGCCGGCCACTTCCAGGGGGAACGAGCCGGCGCAATCCTCGAGCAGGTCACGCATGCGGCTGCGAGCCGGCGCCTCGTCGTCGGTAATGACCAGGCGCAAAGTCTGCGGATGCCGGCTCACGTGCGCTCCTTTACATAGGGCAGAGTGATGTGCACCTCGTAGGAATTGTCGCCGACGCTGGCCTTCAGACTGGCCTCCGCGTCGAAATGCAGATGCAGCCGCTCGCGGATGTTACCGAGCGCCATCTTGTTGCCGGAATGGTGGCTGCCTTCCTTACGGTACGGATTGCGCAGGACCATGTGGACTTCGTTGCGGACGTGGTAGATGTTGATGCTGACCACGCCGGGTTCGATCGAAGGCTCTATGCCGTGGTAGACGGCGTTCTCCAGCAGCGGCTGCAGCACCAGCGGTGGAACCAGCGCTTCCCCGGGCATGTTGTCCACATGCCAGTCGAGCTGCAGGCGTTCGCCCAGACGCAGCTGCTCCAGGCTCAGGTACTGGCGGCACAACTCGATCTCGTTTTGCAGGGGAACGAGATCGCGGTTGTCGGCCATCAGCACCCGGAACAGGTCCGCCATGTCCTCGAGGGCGGTTTCGGCGCGGCGCGGCTGGCTTCGCACCAGGGAGAGGACGGCGTTGATGCTGTTGAACAGGAAATGGGGTCGGATGCGTGCCTGCAGCGCCTGCAGGCGGGCCTCGGTGATGGCAGGCGACAGGGCGCGGCTGCGCAGGTTGAAATAGCCCAGCATTACCGCAGTGGCTACCGCGGTGAACAGCATTGCGCGCACCACGTCGGCAGTAGCGCTTTCGAACAGCGAGGAGGTGAACGACACCACGGCCGACGCAATAACCAGCTCGATCAGGATGACGAGCACGACCGCCACCTTATAGTCGAGGCGGTGCAGCCACCCGGTCACCAGACCCAGCACGACCAGGGACAGGATGACGATGGGCTGGACCAGGGCCGAGATGCCGAACCACTGGTCCATCAATATGTTCCAGCTCGATGCCTGGATCACCGCCGCGGCCAGAGTCATCGCAGTTGCCACGAGCAGGATGCGCAGCATGACCCCCAGATTGCGAAAATCCGGAAGAAGGTTCGGATAGCGGTTTTGATTTATACTTGCCATCGTCTGATTCAGGCTAAAAATCGCGCCAGAACAGGCGCTTAACGTTGTCATTGTGAACAGGGCAAAGCCTTAATGCAACCCAAGCAGAACACCACGGCCGGAACTGCCGCGGCAGCCCCGGCCAGGTCGTGGTCGGGGAGGTTCAATGAACCGGTCGCGGAACTGGTCAAGCGCTATACCGCCTCGGTGGACTTCGACAAGAGACTGGCGGAATTCGACATTGCCGGATCGCTGGCGCACGCGCGCATGCTCCATGCCGTCGGCGTACTCGGTGCGAAGGATCTGGCCGAGATCGATCGCGGCATGACCGAGATCCTTGCCGAGATCCGCGGCGGCAGATTCAACTGGTCGCTGGACCAGGAAGACGTCCATCTGAACATCGAGAAGCGCCTCACCGACCTCGTCGGCGACGCGGGCAAGCGCCTGCATACCGGCCGCTCGCGGAACGACCAGGTGGCGACCGACATCAGGCTCTACCTGCGCTGGGCCTGTGACGAGATCGCCGTATTGATCCGTACGTTGCAGGAGAGCCTGCTCGATCTGGCCAGCCACCACGTCGAAACCCTGATGCCGGGTTTCACGCACCTGCAGGTCGCTCAGCCGGTGAGCTTCGCGCATCACCTGATGGCGTACTACGAAATGCTGAAGCGCGATGCCTCGCGCTTTGCCGATTGCCGCGCGCGTCTCAACCAATTGCCGTTAGGCGCCGCCGCCCTCGCCGGCACCACTTTTCCGATCGACCGGGAACGGGTCGCGCGGGAACTCGGCTTTGACGGCGTTTGTGAGAATTCTCTGGATGCGGTCTCCGATCGCGACTTTGCGATCGAATTCTGCGCCTGCGCGGCCCTGGCGATGACCCACCTGTCGCGGCTGTCGGAAGAACTGATCCTGTGGATGAATCCGCGTTTCGGCTTCATTGACCTGGCCGACCGCTTCTGCACCGGTTCCTCGATCATGCCGCAGAAGAAGAACCCCGACGTGCCCGAACTGGTGCGCGGCAAGACCGGCCGGGTCAATGGCAACCTGGTGGCGTTGCTGACCCTGATGAAAGGCCAGCCCCTGGCGTACAACAAGGACAATCAGGAAGACAAGGAGCCGCTATTCGACACGGTGGATACGCTGACCGCTACGCTGAGAATCTACGCCGACATGATCGGCGGCATCAGCGTGAACAAGGAAGCCATGCGCCGCGCCGCACTGGAGGGCTATGCCACCGCAACCGACCTGGCCGACTATCTGGTGAAGAAGGGCCTGCCTTTCCGCGACGCGCACGAAGCCGTGGCGCGGGCGGTGCGCTACGCCTCGGAAAAGGGCAAGGACCTGGCTGAGCTCGGCATCGAGGAGCTCAAGGGCTTTTCCCCCGCGATCGAGGCCGATGCCCTGCAGAAGCTCTCGCTGGAAGGCTCGCTTGCCGCGCGCGACCACATCGGCGGCACCGCACCGTCGCAGGTGCGCGCAGCCATTGTTCGCGCACGTGCCGCACTGGCGGCCGGCTAAGGCGCAATCTTGCCCAATGGCGGTCAAGCTGCTAGATTCCGCGCAAATCTGACCCGTCCAGCGCGGCCTCCGGCCCGCTGGATTATTTTTTGATACACACAAAAAGTTACATGGGGGACCGAACATGGACAGGAAATTCCCACTTTGCCTGAAACTGCTCCCCGCCGTGCTCGCCGCGGCGGCACTGTGCATGCCGGCCGCCGGTTTCGCTCAGGACAAACCCATTCGTATCGGCCTTGTCACCTTCCTTTCCGGTCCCGCTGCCGGCCCGTTCGGCGTCCCTGCGAAAATCGCGGCGGAGGCGATCGTCGAATCGATGAACGCGGGCAAGGTGCCCGCGCCTTATGCGACCAAGGGTTTCGGCGGTACTCCGATCGAGCTGGCGATCATTGACGAGGCCGGCGGTGCCACCAAACAGGTCGCCGAGTTCCGCAACCTCGTCGAGCGTCAGAATGTCGACTTTGTGATCGGCTACATCGGCAGCGGCGATTGCCTCGCCATCGCCCCGGTCGCGGAGGAAATGAAGAAGCTCACCATCCTGTTCGATTGCGGAACCCCGCGCGTGTTCGAGGATGCGAGCTACAAATACGTGTTCCGCACCCGTTCGCACGCCACCATGGACGCGGTGGCCGGTGCCATGTACCTGCTCGACAACAAGCCGGGCATCAAGAACTACGGCGGCATCAACCAGAATTATGCCTACGGCCAGGATTCATGGGCCGACTTCACCGCCGTGATGTCGGCGCTCAAGCCCGACGCCACGGTCACGACATCCCAGATGCCCAAGTTCGGCGCCGGCCAGTACGGACCAGAAATCTCCGCGCTGCTGCAGACGAAATCCGACGTCATTCATTCCAGCCTGTGGGGCGGGGACCTCGAGGCCTTCATGCTGCAGTCGGTGCCGCGCAACCTTTTTGCCACCAACCAACTGATCCTGGTGGCGGGCGAACCCTACCTGCACCGGCTGCCAGGCAACATTCCGGACGGTACCATCATCGGTGCGCGGGGACCGAATGGAGCCTATGCGCCAAAGAGCGCGCTTAAGGACTGGCTGGTCCAGATCTACAAGCAGAAAGCGGAAATCGAACCGAACTATCCGGCGTACAGCGTGGCCATGGCTTTCCTGGGCCTGAAAGCGGCCTACGAAAAGGCCAAGGCAAGGAGCGGGGACGACGCCGAGCAGGTGATCAAGGCGCTGGAGTACTCGACCTTCGATACGCCGGCCGGCAAGGTAATGATGAAGCTGGGCAAGGGCCACCAGGCCGTCACCGGCACCGCCTACGGCGCGACGCGCACGGTCAACGGCCAGATCACGCTCGGCAACATCAAGTACTACCCGATCGAGCGCGTGCAGCCTCCCGAAGGCGTGAAGAGCCTGGACTGGATCAAGGACGGGATGAAACCCGGCAAGTGGTAAGCCTGCAAGCATAACGATGGGGCAACTCCTCGCAGTCGTCATCGACGGCCTGATTTACTCCTCCTGGCTGTTCATCATCGCCGTGGGGCTCACGCTGATCTATGGCGTGATGAAGATCCTGAACATCGCCCACGGCAGCCTGTACGCACTGGGCGCATTCACTTCCGTTTCGTTTACCAGCGCGTGGTTCGCGCACGGCTACCCTGTCATGGGAAGCTACGCAATGCTCGCGCTGGCGGCCGTCGTCGTCGGACTGGTGGCCGGGCCCATCATCGAGCGCGGCTTGCTGCGCTTCCTGTACGGCAAGGATGAAGTCGTTCTGGTTCTGGTGACCTACGCCTTGTTCCTGATCCTGGAGGACCTGATCAAGCTCGTGTGGGGCGTCGATCCGCTGTTTGTACAGGGACCGAAGGGCGAGACCCCCTATGCCCTGCTCGGTAATTTCGAAGTCGGCGGGCTGACATATCCGGTGTACAACTTGTTGCTGATCGCCGTGGCGATCGCCACGGCGGCAATCCTGACATGGGTGCTTGCCCGGACCCGGGCCGGCAAGCTCCTGATAGCCGTCATCCACGACCGCGAGACGGCAGCAGCAATGGGGATAGATGTCGGACGCACCTACTTCGTCACCTTCACGCTCGGCGCCATGCTTGCAGCCGTGGGCGGCGCGCTCACCGCGCCAACCGTCTCGGTGGTCACCGGCATGGGGGCCGAGGTCATCGTCATCGCCTTCGCCGTGGTGGTGATCGGCGGACTCGGTAGCCTGCCCGGCGCCGCGCTGGGCGCGCTCATCGTCGGGATGGTCCGCGCGGCATCCATTCATTACCGCCCTGAGCTCGAGCTCTTCGCGGTCTATTTTGTCATGGCGGTGGTGCTGATCGTGCGGCCGAAAGGCCTGTTCAGCGCGGCCGAGGTGCGCAAGATATGAGGCTCGATCGCACCACCATCACCATCGCGATCGTCACCGTCGTGCTGCTGGTCGCCGGCCCCATACTCCCCGCGTGGGTAATGTCGCTGATAAAAATATCCCTTTGTTACGGCATCGTCGTGCTGGGCATGCTGGTGCTGATGCGCACCGGACTGGTCTCTTTCGGGCACGGACTTTACTTCTGCCTGGGGGCGTATGCCGCGGCAGCGCACGACAGACTTGCGAATTCACTCGCCGAGCTCGGCGCCTCCAGCAACTGGTCGCTGGTACGCGGAACGCTGCGGTTGCCGAAGCTGCTTGTGGACGCGCTGACAGGCGTATTCGGACCGTATGACATGGCGGTCATGGTCGGATTTTCCATTGCAGTTACCGGGATCACCGCCTGGATCCTCGGCTTTCTCCTGCGCAAGTACCGGGATATTTTCTTCGCGATGCTCTCGCTTGCATTCTCGATGATCCTGTACGGACTGCTGGTCAAGAGTTCGGCGCTGGGTTCGACGGACGGCTTCAACATCGCTGCCCGGGGTCTGCTGGGTGTCGGGCTCGCGGGGGATTCGCTCCGCCACGCGATATACGTTGTCATCGTGGTGGTGACGATGCTGTCGGCCTGGCTGATCAACCTCTACCTGCGCAGCCACCGGGGGCGCCTCGCGGAGGCGATCCGGGACAACGAGCTGCGCGTGGAGTACATGGGCGCATCAGTACTCAGGACCATTCACGTGAACTACATCATCTCCGCGGTCCTCGCCGGAATCGGCGGCGCGCTCATGGCGATCAATATCGGCCACATCGACCCGGAGATGTCCTACTGGACGACGTCCGGCGAGTTCGTCTTCATCGGGATTCTCTCCGGCACCGGTAACGTGCTGGCGCCTTTCCTCGGCGCGCTGATTTTCGAGACCATCCGCAGCTTCGCCTACGAATATTCGCCGAACACCTGGCAGATGGCGCTCGGAATCACGATGCTAATAGTTATCTTGTTCCTGCCGGGCGGCCTGTGGTCACTGTTCGGCAAGTTTAGGAAGGCGTCCTGACATGGCAGTCGTGCTCGAAGCCAGAGGGCTCAACAAGAGTTTCGGCGCAGTGACCGCCGCATCCGACATCAACGTCGCCGTCGAGCAGGACAGCGTGGTCGGACTGATCGGCAGCAACGGAGCCGGCAAAACCACGTTCATCAACATGGTGACCGGCTATCTCAAACCGACGTCGGGCAGCATCACGTTCGGCGGCCGCGACATTACGCCGCTCAGCCCCAGGCTCATCACCCGGCTGGGCATCTGCCGCTCCTTCCAGATCCCGCAGTTGTTCAATTCGCTGTCGGTATACGAGAATCTGCTGGTCGGCGTCGGCATCGTGTTTTCCGCCGGCGGGAAATGGGCCGATGCCACGCATCACGCCGGCACGCCGCAGAAGGCGGTGGACAGCATGCTGGAACGTTTTGGGCTCGGCGCCTATCGCGACAAACCCGCGGGCGTGCTGCCGGAAGGCGTTCGCAAGCTGCTGGACATAGCCATGGCAATGGCCGTCAAGCCGAAGGTCCTGCTGCTCGACGAGCCGACTTCGGGTGTATCAGCGGACGAAAAGTTCGTCCTCATGGACATGGTGATGGAAGCGGTGAGCGCCCAGAAAGTGACCGTGCTGTTCGTCGAACACGACATGGACATCGTCAACCGCTACACGCAACGCATCCTGGCCTTCTACGAAGGCCGGATCATCGCGGACGGCGACCCCGCAAAGGTGCTGGGCGATCCGGAAGTGCGCAAATACGTGACCGGGGAAGTGCGCGCCGGCGATGGAGGCAAGCATGCTTCGCATTGAAAGCCTGGACGTCTCCATCCAGTCGGTGGGCATCTTGCGCGGCGTCAGTATGGACGTGCCTAAAGGCAGGTTCGTCGGCCTGATCGGGCGCAATGGCGCCGGCAAGACCACGCTGATGCGCGCGGTAATGGGCATCCTGCCCGCGAAGCAGGGCAGCATCAGCTTCGACGGTGTCGTGCTGGGCAAGACCCCGACTCACCGGCGCGCGCGCAATGGAATCGGCTACATGCCGGAGGACCGCCGCCTGGTTCCGCAACTCACCGTGGAAGAGAACGTGCTCATCCCGGCGTGGTCGGCCGGCATGAAGGATCCGCGGGAGCGGCTCGCCGCGATCTACAAGATGATTCCGGAAGTCGAAAATTTCGCCGGTCGCAAAGCGCTGCAGCTTTCGGGTGGCCAGCAGAAGCTGGTCGCGCTGGCACGGGCCTTGATGTGCGGCACCAAGCTGCTGCTTCTGGACGAACCCTTCGAAGGCGTGGCGCCGGTGCTCGCGCACCGGCTGGCCGACGTGATTGCCGCACTCAAGCAGCAAGGCATGTCGATCATCCTGACCGAATCGGACCTGTCCCATTCGGAAGAAATGCTGGACGTGGTCTACACCATTGACCGCGGCCAGGTGTCGATCGGCGGCTAGTCCTTCAATCCCGCCGCCTGGCGGCGGTGGAATTCCACGGTCTTGATCGCAGGCGATGACGCCTTCGCGTCCGTCGCACAACCCTTGCAGGTACTGCAACCTGCGTCCTCGCTGGCGCTTTCCAGGCGCACGATCAAGCTTCGCCGCGATGCCGGTACGACAGCCTTGATGCTGGCCAGCAGCCAGCGGCGCAGGGCCTGCGGCATGAGCAACCACGCAGAATAGAGCATGGCTGCAGCGACGATGGAATAAGCCATCAGTGCCTGCATGGATCAGGTTCCCGTAAACATCAGCGTGACCCGATAGGTGATGAAGGCCGCGATGTACGCTAGCGCGAACAGGTAGGCCGCCATCAGCAGCGGATAGCGGATCGAGTTGGTCTCGCGCTTGACGATCGCCAGCGTGGAAATGCATTGCGGGGCAAAGACATACCAGGCAAGGAGGGAAAATGCGGTCGCCAGCGACCAGCTTCCGGCGATCATCGGCGTGAGCTGGGCCGCGACGTCATCCCCTGTCGCCGAAAGCGCGTAGACGGTGCCGAGAGCGCCAACCGCCACTTCACGCGCCGCGAGTCCCGGGACCAGGGCGATGGATATCTGCCAGTTGAACCCGATCGGCGCGAGCAGGACTTCAAGGCCCCTGCCGATGATGCCGGCCAGGCTATACTGGATCGCCGGTCCCGTGGCGTCGACCGGCGGCGCCGGGAACGAGGACAGGAACCAGAGCAGGATGGTCAGCGACAGGATGATGCCGCCGACGCGTGCCAGAAAGATTTTCGCGCGCTCGTACAGGCCCATCGCCAGATTCCTGAGATTGGGCCAGCGGTAGGAAGGCAATTCCATCATCAGCGGATGCTGCATCGTGCGTCCCGCGGCCATTTTTATCACCCAGGCTACCGCCATCGCGCCGACGATGCCTGCGAAGTAAAGGACGAACAGCACCACGCCCTGCAAGTTAAGGAAACCCAAAACCGTGCGCTCGGGAATGAACGCCCCGATGATCAGGGCGTAGACGGGCAGGCGCGCCGAACAGGTCGTCAGCGGCGCGATCATGATCGTCGTCAGCCGGTCCCTCCAGCTCGCTATGTTGCGGGTGGCCATGATGCCTGGCACCGCGCAAGCAAAACTGGACAGCAGCGGAATGAAAGAACGGCCGGACAACCCGACGGTGCTCATGAGGCGGTCGAGGATGAAAGCCGCGCGCGGCAGGTATCCGGAATCCTCCAGTGCCAGGATGAACAGGAACAGAATCAGGATCTGCGGCAGGAATACCACCACGCTCCCCACTCCCGCTACCACACCGTCGACCAGCAGGCTTTGTAGCACGCCCTCGGGCAGCCATTTCGTCAGTGTCCCGCCGGTGAATTCAACCGTTGCCTTGATCCAGTCCATCGGCAACTGGGCCCAGCTGAACACCGCCTGGAACATGAGGAACAGCGTCACGGCGAGGACGAGGAAGCCCCAGAGCGGATGCATGACGACGCGGTCGAGGGCATCGTCGACGACCAATTGCCGGGCCGGCTGCTGCACGGCGAGGGCAAGGATACGGCGGACTTCGCGCTGTGAGGCGCCGACATCCTCCACGTCCGGGGCTTTCCACGCCACCACCGGCACGGGGCGATCGGACAGGTGTGCCTGGATGGCGCTGACGAGTTCGTCGGCACCGCCGCGGCGCACCGCCACCGTCTGCACCACGGGCATGCCCAGCTCGCGCTCCAGTACGGGAACGTCGATTTTGACGCCGCGGCTCCTGGCCACGTCAGCCATGTTCAGCGCAAGGACCATGGGCAATCCGAGGCGCTTGGCCTCGACCACCAGCCTCAGGTTCAGGCGGAGGTTGGTCGCATCCGTCACGCAAACCAGCAGTTCCGGACGCTCTTCGCCCTCCTTGGCGCCGAGGACGACATCGCGGGTGATCATTTCGTCCAGGCTCAGCGCATTCAGGCTGTATGCGCCGGGAAGGTCAAGGACGCGGACACGCTGACCCGAAGGAGTCTCGAATGAACCTTCCTTACGCTCGACGGTGACGCCCGCGTAGTTCGCCACCTTCTGCCGGCTGCCGGTCAACAGGTTGAACAAAGCTGTCTTGCCGCAATTGGGATTCCCCAGCAGGGCGATGCGCAGCAAGCCCGGCGACATTGCGCTCAAGCAACCGCTCCCGGTGCTGCCTCGACCAACACACGGTCAGCTTCGAAACGGCGCAAAGCGAACGTCGTGCTGCCGATGCGGATCGCTATCGGCTCGTGGCCGGGGAATCCATGCGCCACCACCCGCAGGGTTTCGCCTTCGACAAACCCCAGTTCAAGCAGTCGCAGGCCGATATCCCCCACTTCGGGCCGGGCGGCTCCGGTGAGGACCTTGCGGATGGTGACTGTCTGACCCACGGCAACCTCGCTCAGCGCGATGGCCTCGATGACGGCGGCGGATTTCAGGGCGGGTTCGGCGTGCATTCGCGGCTTGGGCGGGCTGAAGGATAAGGGGAATGCGAATCGTTACTGATTATGTCCCTTTTCAGGGGGGTTCGCATCAGCCACAATCGTCCTGGAAACCAGCGGCAAAGGGCGCGGGGAGCGCATTGCCCGGGCAATCGGGGAAAACCTCAGGTGCGTTGGGCGAAGAAGGCGGCCATCGCCTTCCAGTACTCCGGGTCGGCATCAAGATCGTTATGCCCGGCTTCCGCAAACTCGCGCCAGGTCTTGGGTCCGGCCCATTTCGAGAACAAGGCCCGCGCATGGGCCACAGGAACAATGTTGTCGCGCCGGGCTGCCAGCAGGAGCAATGAGGTGGAAATGTGCGGCGCGCGTCCAATCGAATCAAAGCTGTGCTTCAGCAACAGCGATACCGGCGCATAGGGATAGTGTCGTTGCGCCACGGCCCGGAGGCTGTCGTAGGGTGTAGTCAGCACCACGCCCGCCAGCGGGCGTTCGGCAGCCAGGTAGACGGCAACCCCGCTGCCGAGGCTGCGGCCGATGGCGACGATGCGCGCCGGGTCGACATCGGGACGGCGGATTGCCCAATCGTGCAGCACCAGCGCGTCGGCACACAGCGCACGTTCCGACGGACTGCCTGCGTTGCCGCCGTACCCGCGATAGTTCACCGCCAGCAGGGCCCAGCCCGGTAAACGCCCGGCCAGCGTCGCCATGTGCGACACCTCTTCCGCGTTGCCGCCGAAGTAAATCGCCAGCGGCAGGCGCGGGATATCAACCGATCCAGGTTTCGCCAGCCAGCCGCGCAGCGTCAGGCCGTCCGGCGTGGCGATCTGCACTTCGCTGATTGTGAGGTCCGCTGCGCGCGGAGGGATGCCCGGCGCGGCCTGGGGATAGAAAATCAGCCGGTCCTGCGCAAAGTACAGCAGCGCCGAAAGGCCGATGGCCGCGAGGACTAGAACGGTGATTGCACTGATCATGAGTCTGCTCAGAATGCGTTTCCAGTCCACCCCGGACCTCGCCGATCGAAACCTGAATAACCCGAAGCATACCGAACCGCCCGCCCGGGCAGCACGGACATTCACCCGGACCGGGCCCGGGTTAAACTTCCCTCTTCGCGCAGGCGTTCCGCCGCCGGAACGTCACCTTGCGCCGTATGTCCCAACAATGGCGATCAGCCTGCCCCAGGAGAACCACCCCGTGCCCGCGCAACAAGTCCTCGACCTGATCGGAAACACGCCGCTGGTGGAAGTTACCCGCATGGAGGCCGGACCCTGCCGGTTATTCCTGAAACTGGAAAGCCAAAATCCGGGTGGATCCATCAAGGATCGCATCGGACGTTCCATGATCGAAGCGGCAGAGAAAGACGGCAGCCTCAAGCCCGGCGGCACGATCATCGAGGCGACAGCGGGGAATACCGGCCTCGGCCTGGCTCTGGTTGCGGCGTTGAAAGGCTACAAGCTCGTCCTTGTCGTTCCGGACAAGATGAGCCGGGAGAAAATTTTTCATCTCAAGGCGATGGGCGCGGAAGTCAGGCTCACGCGTTCCGACGTCGGCAAGGGGCACCCCGAGTACTACCAGGACATGGCCGAGCGCATCGCAAGGGAAACTGGCGGATTCTTCGTCAACCAGTTCGGCAATCCCGCCAATCCGCTGGCGCACGAGACCGCCACGGGTCCGGAAATCTGGTTGCAGATGGAGCAGGACGTGGATGCCGTGGTCTGCGGTGTCGGTTCCTCCGGCACCCTTACCGGGCTGTCGCGCTATTTCGCCAAGGTGTCTCCGAATACGGAAATGGTGCTGGCCGATCCGGTCGGTTCGGTGCTCGCGGACTACATCCACACGGGCAAGTACGGCGAGGCAGGCAGTTGGATCGTCGAGGGCATCGGCGAGGATTTTATCCCGCCGATCGCGGATTTTTCGCGCGTCAAGAAGGCCTATTCCATCAGCGACGAAGAGGCCTGCACGACGGTGCGAAACCTGCTGAAGAAGGAGGGCATACTCGCCGGATCGTCGTCGGGCACGCTGATCGGCGCTGCGCTGCGTTACTGCCGCGAGCAGAAAACACCGAAGCGCGTCGTGACTTTCGCCTGTGACAGCGGCAACAAATACCTGTCCAAGGTCTTCAACGACTATTGGCTGATCGACCAGGGACTGCTCAAGCGCGAGCAGTTCGGGGATCTGCGCGACCTGATCACCCGGCGCCACGATGAGCGCGCAACGGTGACCATCGACCCGGACGACAAATTAATGACCGCCTACGCGCGGATGAAGCTCTATGACATCTCGCAGTTGCCAGTCCTGGAAAACGGCAAGGTGGTCGGCATCATCGACGAGTGGGACTTGCTCACCGCGGCCCAGGAAAACCCTGTCCGCTTCAGCGACCCGGTGCGCACGGCCATGACCCAGCGCATCGATACCGTCGGCCTGAAGACGCCGCTGGCCGATCTGATGGGCGTTTTCAACAAAGGGCATGTCGTGATCGTCGTCGAAAAGGGCCAGTTCTACGGCCTCATCACCCGCATGGATGTCCTCAATCACCTGCGCAACAAGGCGCATTGATTTTCCAGGTCAACGCTCACCACAGAGGCGCGGAGGACACAGAGAAATCCATGCAAAAGGCAAACTCGACGTGCCGGATTAACCGATGCAAGATGGTATTCATATTGCGGCTACAGATCTGCTTTTCCTCTGCGTCCTCTGCGCCTCTGAGGTGGGATTTCTTTAGATCGCATTAGTCCGCATCGGCCGGACATTCAGGACAACAGGTAAGATTCGATCATGGCAAACGACAAATCAAAGCAGGGCTTCGCCACCCGTTCCATCCACGCCGGGCAATCGCCGGATCCGACCACCGGCGCGGTGATGACGCCGATTTTCGCGACGTCCACGTTCAAGCAGCATTCGCCGGGCGTGCATACCGGCTACGAGTACGCGCGCAGCCAGAATCCGACGCGCCATGCCTTCGAACGCTGCATCGCCGATCTCGAAGGCGGCATGCAGGCTTTTGCCTTTGCGTCCGGCCTGGCTGCAACCGGCACGGTGCTTGAACTCCTGGATGCCGGCAGCCATATCGTTGCGGCGGACGATCTATATGGGGGCTCGTGGCGCCTGTTCGAAAAGGTGCGCAAGCGTTCTATGGATCTGCGCACCGGCTATGCCGATTCCAACGTAGCCGGATCCCTGGAGAAGGCGCTCCAGCCGGAGACGAAAATGATCTGGGTCGAGACTCCGTCGAATCCGGTGCTCAAGATCACCGACCTGGAACAGGTCGCGAAGATCGGCAGGCGGCGCGGCATCCTGACGGTGGTGGACAACACCTTCGCTTCGCCTTACGTGCAGCGCCCGCTCGACCTTGGCATAGACCTGGTGGTGCACTCCGTGACCAAGTACATCAACGGCCACTCGGACATGGTCGGCGGCATTGTCGTGGTCAGGGACCGCAAGGACATCGCCGAAAAGCTCGAGTTCATGCAGAACGCCATCGGCTCGATCCTCGATCCGTTCTCCAGCTTCCTGGCCTTGCGCGGCGTCAAGACGTTACCCCTGCGCATGAAGCAGCACTGCGGCAACGCCATGCACCTGGCCGCCTGGCTGCAGAGACATCCGAAGATCGAGAAAGTGATCTATCCGGGGCTGCCACAGCATCCCCAGCATCTGCTGGCCGCAAAACAGATGAACGGATTCGGCGCGATGATCGCCGTTTACCTGAAGACCGACATGGATGGCGTGCGCCGCGCCCTCGAGGCCTGTGAGATATTCACCCTGGCGGAGAGCCTGGGCGGTGTCGAAAGCCTGATCGGGCATCCGGTCACCATGAGCCACGGCTCGGTGCCGGTGGAACGGCGTGCCCAACTTGGCATCACCGACAACCTGGTCCGCCTGTCCGTTGGTGTCGAGGACGTGGAAGACCTGATGGCAGACCTTGACCAGGCCCTCGCAAAAATCTGATGGAAAAAAATCCGCGCCTGATTTTCGCCGCGATGTTCGCGGTTTGCGCCGCACTGGTCGGCTTCGGGCTGTTTTTGCAACACGCAAAGGGCCTGGAGCCCTGCCCGATGTGCATCCTGCAGCGCTATGCCTTCGTGGCAATTGCGGTGATGGCACTCCTCGCTGCGATCCACAATCCGCGGACCACCGGCCGGCATGTCTACGGCGGCCTGCTGGCGCTCGCGGCGGTGGCTGGCGGCGGCGTGGCGATCCGCCATGTCTACCTCGAGCACAACCCGCCGCAGATCTACGACTGCGGAGCGGACTTCGGCTACATGCTTGAATCGTTTCCGCTCGCCGATCTGCTGCCGATGATATTCAAAGGTACGGGAGACTGTACCAAGGTTCCCTGGCGTTTCCTCGGACTGTCCATCGCCGAGTGGGCGCTGGTCTGGTTCGCGATCTTTCTGATCGCCGCCGTCATTGCTGCGTTGATGAGGCCGCGGCGCTGATCAAGTCACGGCGCTGAGGGGCGCTCAGCGTTCGGGCAATTGGCCCCACTGTTCCGGTGTAAGGCGCGCGACCAGGACATAACCGCCCCGGCCATCGGGGAGGAAGATGGCCGCTTCCCCCTGCGCGCCAAGGTGAAAACCTTCGGCGTCCCAAAGGTTGTATCCGTGCGAAACCAGCACGGTATTGGTTGCCGGGCCCGGCGCCGTGGCCAAAAGCTTCTTCAAGCCGGCTGTCGCGAGCTCGCGCCTTGGCGCGGCTTCGGAAGAGCGGCTCACCCCGGTGAGCGACGCCTCGATCGTGTAGCGTTCGAACGCCAGTCCCGCGGTTTCCCGGCAGCGGCAGAACTCGCTGGACAAAACTTCTCCGACCGGGATACCCAACCGCCTGAACTGACCGCCGATCTGCTCCGCTTCGAAGCGCCCCTTGTCGTTGAGATTGCGCTGCGTATCGCAGCGCTTCAGGTCCACGCCCTGCTCCTGATAAGCCGGTCCGGTGTCGGTATGGCGAAAGTAGATGACCAGTCCGCCCTGTCGCAACGCCGAGACCAGCGCGGCCCCGGACTTTGCATTGCCGGAATCCGGTGTCCCGGCGTCTGGCGCAGCCGCGCAGGCCCCGGCAAGCCAGAGCAGGGCCGTGAGGCCGGCCATGAGATTGCGTGGATTAAAGCATCGGCTGAATCTCGTCATCGACATCGGCAGAGTTAGCTCAGATCGCCGGCAACGGCGGAAATTTCGCGCCAGAATTCCAGCGCGGTCTGTGTCCTCCACTCGACGTGGCGGCGCAATGCCTTGGCGATGATCGGACCGAATCTGGATTCGTGCTTCGCCGCCAGCGCCTGCGGAATTCCGCCGAGGATCTCTTCGCGCGTGAAGTACGGAATCTCCTTGAGCAGCAGCGCCAGCAGAAGCAGGCCGGTCTGGTAGATGTCCACGTGGCGTCCGACCGCGCCATACTCCTCGGGATCAAAGGCCTCGGGCGGGCGCATCCAGTCGGCAAGCAGCGTCTGGAATACCCGAATATCCGACTCCAGCCGGGTCAGGCCCAGATCCCCGACCTTGAATGACCATACCGGCTCCTTCAGCAGGAGGCGGCGGCGACGGGTTTCGGTGACGAACACGTTACCCGGGTGCAGGTCCTTGTGCACATAGCCGCTCGCATGGATGTAGTCGAGCGCCTGCAGGATGTCGCGGGCCACATAGGGGATCCAGCGGTCGGCGTCGACGCCGCGTCTCGTGATGAGTTTTGTCAGCGCAAAGTTGCAGCGCTCGATGATGAGATAGAACGTGTCCTTGTGTTCGAAGGCGTCGTAGACGAAAGTGATGCCGGGATGGCGCAGGACCAACAGCTTGCGCAGTTCCTCCTGCCAGTTGCAGCGCACCTGGCGGTAAGACTGGTCATGGGGCAGCAGGATTTTCGCTACCAGCGCGTTGCCCCAGTCGTCCGTGCATTCGTAGACGATGCCGAAGCCGCCCTTGCCCACTTCCTTGCCCATGAAATAGCGGCGGCCCTCGTTGACGATCACTTCGCCTTTCTCGGGGGGCTGAAAACGCCGCGGCTGGCGGAACGCCAGGTTCCGGATCGCGGCAAGGCGGGGGGACATCATGACAGAGCGCTGTCGTTTCCTATTTCGGTTGGGGTTGCGGGATCACGGGCGCCTGCCCGCGCTTGAACACCATCACGGTCCGCTTGAAAGTGATCACCACCGTACCGTTCTGATTGTACCCGCTTGTAAACACGGTCACGATGCCCACATTGGAGCGGGATTTGGATTCGCGCTTGTCGAGCACTTCCGACTGCGAATAGATCGTGTCGCCCTCAAATACGGGACTGGGAAGCCGGATCTCGTCCCAGCCGAGGTTGGCGAAAACATTCTGGGAAATGTCGGTGACACTCTGTCCGGTAACCAGGGCCACCGTGAAAGTGGAATCGACCAGCGGCTTGCCGAACTCGGTTTGCGCAGCATAGTGCGCATCGAAATGGATCGGCGCCGTGTTCTGGGTAAGCAGCGTGAACCAGATATTGTCGGTCTGCGTAACAGTGCGGCCGAGCGGATGCCGGTAGAGGTCGCCGACCTCGAAGTCCTCGTAGAACCTGCCGCGCCAGCCTGGTTTCTCGCTCATTGTGGTATCTAGTGTAGTGCTTCGTTCTGTTTGGAACTTAAGTTGCGATTTGCGCGAATCACCTTGGCGAGGATGTCTTGGGCCTTGGCGGTCCAGACGAAAGGCTTGGGATTCTTGTTATGCACGACGATGTAT
>Ga0163152_10000235_pt1 | contig 99453 bp, 88 predicted proteins | sample OliLakLV19MP8IB2_FD_148635 | JGI IMG/M metagenome (GOLD analysis project Ga0163152, IMG submission 148635) | Freshwater microbial mat bacterial communities from Lake Vanda, McMurdo Dry Valleys, Antarctica - Oligotrophic Lake LV.19.MP8.IB-2 | ecosystem: Environmental > Aquatic > Freshwater >...
GTCAACGATCCAATATTCTCCAACTCCAAATTTCAAATAACTATTTTTCTTTTGATTTCTATCTGTATAGCTGTTTGATGGTGAAATTATTTCTACCACAATATCAGCAGCACCTTCAATACCTCGTTCTGTCAGATATTTTTTATTGATATTAGATAGGTAAAGTAAATCAGGTTGAAAAATATTTTTATTATCAATATATAAATCAATTGGAGCGAAAAGCAATTCCCCCGGAAGATCAAGAGAATCGAAAACTCTAAATAATTCTCTTAGAACTCGCTGATGATTTGGGTGGGGTGCAGGGCTCGTAATCAATTCTCCATTAATTAGCTGACAAGGCGTTTTAATTTCACCTAGCAATAGGTAATCATCTACTGTCCATTCCTTGGTATTATCGATTGTAAGGGTTCTCATTTTGATATCTATGATAAAGATAAGAAAAATGAAGTAGAAATTGTAAACTACTCATCCTTCAACACATCGACCGGATTTGTGAGCGCTGCTTTTACGGAATGATAGCTGGTTATTAAGATCGCTGTTATCAATGTTCCGGCACCGGTTAGCACAAAGATCCAAATTGAAGGCGTGATTTTATAAGAGAAATCGCTCAGCCATTGTTGCATCATCCAATATGACAACGGAGCAGCAATGACAAAGGCAATCACGATTAGTTGCGTGTATCCCCTTGAGATTAAAGTAAGAATATCAAATACGGAAGCTCCGGATACTTTACGGATTCCAATTTCTTTCGTGCGTTGCTCCAGAGCATAGACAATCATTCCTAATAATCCCAAGCTGGCAATTAATATTGCTAATGTGGCCATAACTGAAAGTACACTTCCAAATTGTTGTTGGGTTTTGAATGTTTCGGCAAAAGCCTGATCAACAAATTCATATTGAAAAGGATAATCGCCCGCTTGCGTTTTCCATAAAGTTGTTAGTTCTCCAACTAAAGTTTCCCAACCTTGAAGTCCTTTTGCTTCAACGCGTAAAGCAATAAATTGATTTTCACCTACGCCAAATGTATTTTCTCCTTTTATGTGAAAGATGGCCATCGGTTCAATCGGGCTTTGCAGCGACCAATAATTGAAATCCTGCATAATGCCTACAACTTCATATTTGATTTCACCACCTGGCGTTGTAATAAATTTTCCAATTGCTGATTCATCCATATCCCATCCAATTTTTCGGATGGCCGATTCATTTAAAATCACCCGGTCTTCATCGCCAGGAATATCTCTAGAGAAATTTCTTCCAAATTTCATTCCTATCTCAAGTGTTGGAATAAAATTTTCATCAGCAGTTGTGAAATTGAGAGGAAAGGTTTCTTTGTTCATGCCATCGGCACTAAATTTATCACCGCCATAAACATTGGGTGGGAGTGAGGTGCACCAGGAGGCAGTCGATACGCCAGGTATGGTGAGTGCGGCATTCAGTAAACTTTCACCGTTTTTTAAACTTTGCACATCTTTAATCACCAAAAGATTTTCTTTATTGAAGCCAAGGTCTTTATCTGAGATATAATTGAGTTGTTGATAAACAATAGCTGTACAAATAATAAGTATAATTGAGACACTGAATTGAAATACAACCAATCCATTGCGAAAGGTTTTACCTTCTTTGCCTGTTTTTAATTTTCCTTTTATTGCTTGAATCGGATTAAAGCCACTTAAAAAGAAAGCCGGGTAGCTGCATGATAGCAAGGCCATAGTCAACATCAGTCCACCTAACGCGATTAGAAGCTTGCCGTCAGAAAATAAGTTAAACTCAAGCGTTCGGCCTGTGATTGCATTGAAGCCGGGCAATAAAAGTTGTGTGAGACTAAGGGCGAACGTTAAGGCAATTAAACAAAATGCTAACGCCTCTATAAAATAATTCAAACTCAATTCCTTTTTGCCAAGACCAAGAATCTTACGAATACTTGCCTCTTTGATTCGCTTGGTAAACTGCGCGGTCGATAAATTCATAAAGTTTACACACGAAAGCAAAATGATAAAAATAGCGGCACCCATAAAGGCATAAACAACTTTCTTGTTTCCGGATTCATTCAGGCGATTGTAAACAATAGTATCAGGTAAATGAATTTCTGTAAGCGGTTGGAGAAATAGGTCCCACTTTTTCCCGGATTTGAGATACTCATCATAGGATACATTCATAATCCGCTGCAGCGTTACCTCGGCATGCTTTCTTGGAATCGTTGCCAACTTGGTTCGCGTGTTCTCAATATCAGTTCCTTCTTTAAAAAGTATATACGTTTCTAACTGCGTCCATATCCAACTCCAATAGAGTCTCTTTACTTGAGGGAAACTGTTCATAGAAAGAAGTGCATCAAACTCGATATAAGAATTTTCAGGTAGGTCAGCAGCTACTCCCGTTATTTCATAGGTCTGTTGGTTTTCTTGTTTGCCCAGTCGAACAAGTTTGCCCAGCGGATTTTCAGTGCCGAAATATTTTTTAGCAGTCGATTCAGTTAGTACTATACTATTTGCTTGTTGCATGGCAGTTAATGGATTGCCAGCCAGTAAGGGAAAGTTGAACATTTGAAAGAAATTCGAATCTCCGGCCAGCACTTTATCTTCTTCGAAATAAATCACATCTCCTTTTGGGTTGGTGTAGGAGATCACAAAATTGCCGGGAGTAAAAATGCTGGTAAGCTTTTCTACTTCAGGTAGTTCTTCGCTTAAGGCAGTGGCAACACCAGGGCCAGTCGAAGCAAATTGAGCATCGTCACCTTCGCCCCAAATAAAAGTTTGGTTTACCCGATAGATGCGATCGGCATGTGCATGAAAGCGATCGTAACTAAACTCGTTGGTTACATATAAATAGATCAGCACCGTGCTGGCAATACTGACGGTAAGCCCGAGCAGGTTAATGGTAGAGAATAATTTTTGTCTTCTGAGATTTCGAATGAAAAGCACCAGATAATTTTTCAACATAGTTCAGAGATTTAATTGCTTTGCTATTGTCAAAGGTTGTACCAAGCCCATAATCATTGATTTATAGCATTTTTCGAGCTCTTTGGTTACAAACAATGTTCGATGTTGGAGAGTTTTGTTCGATAGCGGTCACCAACGAAATGCCTTAATCAATTTTTTGATCAGCCATCAAACCATTACTTTTAAAACCATTATTATTAAAAAATGACTCTTACACATTCTGTCACTAAAGTTTTTCAAGATAAATTTGGAAGCGAACCCTTGCTAGTAATTGCTCCCGGGCGAATTAATTTAATTGGCGAGCACACCGACTACAATGACGGATTTGTTATGCCAGCTGCAGTTGATAAGTGCATTGCTTTTGCTGTGGCCTCAAATGGTAACGATCAGTGTAATTTTTATTCAATAGACTTCAAAAATTCATTTTCATTTAAACTTTCAGAGTCGACTCCTGGCGGATCTTGGTTCCATTATATGATGGGTGTGGCCGATGGGTTTATGAAAATGGGTTTACCCATTTCTGGGATTGATTGTGTGTTTGGAGGAAATATTCCTACAGGCGCAGGTATGTCTTCATCGGCTGCATTGTGCTGTGGTATTGCTTATGCATTCAACGAGCTGTTTCATTTAAAATTGAGTCGATTGCAACTTGCTAAAATTGCGCAACACGCGGAGCATGAGTTTGCCGGGGTGCGTTGTGGCATCATGGATCAGTACGCAAGTTTATTTGGACAAGCACACTCAGCTTTGTTACTCGATTGCAGAAGTCTTACCCATGAAATTTTACCCATCAATTTTGTGGATGCTGAAATCTTATTGATTGATAGCAAAGTAAAACACGAACTAGGTTCATCCGCTTACAACGACAGGCGGGCTGCCTGCGAGGCAGGAGTTTATGAGCTTCAAAAGATAAAACCTACCATTCAATCCTTACGGGATGTAAGCAATGAAGACTTGGTTCTTTTAAAAACGAAGGTTGATGCCGATGTTTTTATAAAATGTCAATTTATCGTAAATGAAATAGAAAGAACACAACAAGCGGCTCAACTTTTAAAAGCAAATGACTTGGTTGGCTTTGGTAAGAAAATGTTTGAAACCCATTGGGGTTTAAGCAAAGAGTATGAGGTAAGTTGTGCGGAATCAGATTTGCTCGTTCAATTGGCACAGGATTCTCATAATACTGTTTTCGGTGCCCGTCAAATGGGTGGTGGCTTTGGCGGATGCATGATTAACCTGGTAAAGAAAGATGCCATTGAAGAATTTAAGGATCAGATCAAAAAGAAATATGTTGCTTCTTTCAAAAAAGAACCTGACTTTTATTCGGTTGACCTTGTAGATGGTGTTCATGTTCAGCAAACATGACTTTCTATAAGTAAACGTTGAAGTATTTACCTAATTCTTTAAAGCCTTATGAGTTTAGCCCCACTTGATATTATTGTGTTTGGAGCCTACTGCACCCTTATCCTTGGCATCGGCCTTTGGGTGTCGCGTGAAAAAGACGGTCACCAAAAAAATGCAGAAGATTATTTTCTTGCTAGCAAGTCGTTGCCCTGGTGGGCGATTGGTGCCTCGTTGATTGCGGCAAACATTTCGGCCGAGCAATTTATTGGTATGTCGGGATCCGGCTTTGCGGTTGGGCTTGCCATTGCAAGTTATGAGTGGATGGCGGCTATCACGCTGCTTGTTGTGGGTAAATTCTTCCTCCCGATTTTTATTAACAAAGGCATTTATACCATTCCAGGATTTGTTGAAAAGCGTTTCAGTAAAAACTTAAAAACCATTCTTGCGATATTTTGGATTGCGCTCTTTGTATTCGTGAATCTTACCACAGTTTTATACCTGGGAGCGCGTGCGATGGATACTGTAATTGGTACTGGTGATGGTAGCTTGATGATGTACAGTGTAATTGGATTAGGCCTCTTTGCCGCAGCGTATTCGCTTTGGGGTGGACTTTCTGCTGTTGCCTGGACGGATGTAGTACAAGTAGTATTGCTCGTATTTGGTGGACTAGTAACAACCTGGATTGCCTTGGGTCATGTTTCACCTACCGGAAATGTAATTGATGGTATGGTGTATGTGTATAATACCGTCCCTGAAAAGTTTTCAATGATTATTTCAAAAGGAGAGATCATAACGCCCGATGGCAGAGATGCCTGGTGGGACTTACCGGGTTTATCTGTGTTGATTGGTGGGCTGTGGGTGGCTAATATTTATTACTGGGGCTTCAATCAATATATTATCCAGCGCACATTGGCAGCAAAAAGTTTACAAGAAGCACAAAAAGGAATTGTGCTAGCTGCTTTCTTGAAGTTGATTATTCCATTGATTGTTGTGATTCCGGGTATCATTGCTTTCGTAATGAATTCTGATGCCGGACATTTAACCACTGAATCGCTCGACCCAAGTTTTCTCAGCAAAGAGGGTACAGTAATAAATGATAATGCCTTGCCTTGGTTGATCCGCAGCTTTGTTCCTGCAGGTATAAAAGGATTAGTGATGGCTGCCTTGGCTGCTGCGATTGTTTCTTCATTGGCTTCCATGCTTAACTCTACGTCCACAATCTTTACGATGGATATCTACCGTCCCTATATAAATAAAAATGCTTCTGATAAAGTGACTGTTAATGTAGGTCGCATTAGTGGCGCAGTTGCCTTAGTGATTGCCATGGTAATTGCGCCCCTGCTTGGAAACTTAGGGCAAGCCTTTCAGTTCATTCAGGAATATACGGGTGTAGTGAGTCCTGGAATCTTGGCAGTGTTCCTCACAGGTTTATTCTGGAAGCGTGCTACCAACAATGCTGCTATCTGGGGCGTTATTCTTTCCATACCCATTGCTATGTATTTTAAAGTGGCACCAAACGGTTGGTCTGATGCTGCCATTTTTGTTACGATTCCTTTTATGAACCAAATGATGATAACTGCATTGGCTTCTATTGGAATCATTCTTCTCATTAGTTACCTGGAAGGCAAAGGCAAGGTGAATGAAAAAGGAATTAACCTAACTGCAGAATTATTTAAGACAACTCCGACATTTAACATTGGCGCGATTATTATCATGATTATCTGTACGCTATTGTATGCCATTTTCTGGTAGGCTCAATTTAAACGCGTTCATCACCAATAAAAAAAAAACTCGAATTATCGGGTTTTTTTTATTGGTGATATGAATAGCAGCTATTGTTTTAGAAGGGACATAGCCATTCAAACGTTCTTATAACTCTGTTCAGTGAATGCGAGCACCTAATGTGACGAACTTGGTTAGCGTCATTTATGTACTTTTGCAAATGCGCATGAGGGAAAAGGTTGCAGCCGTTAATCTACTGTTTGAAAGCTTGGATCAGCAGATTGCGTCTTTTCAAACCACCACCACAATACATTGCAAAACGGGATGTGGTAAGTGTTGTTTCAAACCCGACATAGAGGCCACCGTGTTAGAGTTTTTGCCCTTCGCTTACCACCTCTACACAAATAAACTAGCCGATGAATGGTTGGATAAAATCAGCGCTTCCGATTCAACCTTATGTGTAATTCTAAGTCCCACCCAAAGTGGAGCCGGACTTTGTTCTGAATATCCGCATCGGGGTTTAATATGTCGTTTGTTTGGATATTCAGCTCGCACTAATAAATATGGTAAGAAGGAATTTGTTACCTGCCAGATTATAAAAACAGAGCAAAAGAAAATGCATGCCAATGCCGTTGTTATGATTGAAGAAGAAACTGTATCTGTTCCAGTCATGAATCAGTATTATCTTCAGTTGCAATCAATTGATTATGACCTCACCCGAAATTTTTATCCTATTAATGAGGCAATCAGGCGCGCTATAGAACTTGTTCAGCAAGATTATTATTATCAGGATTTGTCATCGTTGTGAGGTAATCTTCCGAATCCTTTATAATAAATTGCCACACCTAAGCTTGTACTTTTAAACCGTTCTTGTAATTATTCTCTTAAAGACGAATGTTTTTGTACCGATTTTGTTATCCATCCTATTCCTACTTACTTTGCATAGTATGATTAGCAGAAAAGCAGATTTCAAAACTAAGAACAAAGCGATCTCATTGCTTTTGGTTCTGTTTTACCTGCTTGGGTTTCTAAATAGTGATGCCGTTCACACCTTTGTTCATCCTGATGAATTTCAACCATTGCACACGGTAGTTGCTGAGAGCGACCCCTGCCACATTAATATTTTCCATCCTGGCAAGGCAGGTGGCTGTTCGCACACTTCACATGTAAAGTCTGTAAAAAAATGCTGCTTCGATAGTCAGGCTTGTAGTAAGCTTTACATTTCTGCTACTCTTGTCTTTAGCTCCGCAATTCCTATTAGTAATCATGAAGTTACCTTACTTCTTGAATCGGTTACTGAGTTAAGTTTTTCATTTTCGACATCGAGGGCTCCTCCTCGAGCCTAAGTCACATTCTCCTATTTTTTTAGTTCTGAGTATTGAATAGTTGACGCTATTCAAAATCATTTTGTTGTTCATCCTCAATCAGGAAAATGAAATCGTTATTACTTTCTGTTTTAGTAGTTATCGGCACAATGTGCTATGCCCAAACGGCAGCGGACGGGTGGAATGTGTTTGCTCGGGTAAAATTTAATTCACAATACTTTAAAGAGCTGAAAGAATATTTTCTGGTTCCTGCATTCGATGCTACTACCAAAGCTAAGGAAGGTACAAGTGTTACGTTGAAGGGATATTATTTGCCTATGGATCTGGAAGATGTTAAGACCATAATCATCTCAAAGAAACCGTATGCCGAATGTTTCTTTTGCGGAGGTGCCGGCCCTGAGTCGGTTGCTGAGATTAGTTTTTCTTCTAAACCACCGCGCCTTAAGGCCGATCAGGTAATTACCGTGCGGGGCAAATTAAAGTTGAACGATACGAATGTCAATCATTTGAATTTTATTTTGACAAATGCTGAAATCGTTACTAAATAATACCTTCTTGTTACTGGCAATGCTTCACATTTTGCTGGTTATAAAAGGTTGCCAGCCTAAAGACACCAATGCCGAAACACTGGCGAAAGCGGCTGTTATTCATAACGAAATGATGGAGATAGCGAATGTACTAGATAATGAACTGAACTTATTTTCCTCATCCCAACATCACAATCAGGATTCCTTAAAGATTTTGAAACAACACGTTGAGCTATGGCAGAGCAATCTGATTGAAGTGCCGGGAAATGAAGGTGATGAACACACATATCAAGGTCATGTCCATAATCATGAACAGAACCCGGTAGCATTAACGCCAACACAAATTTTTGAAATCCAAGTAGAGATGAAGAGTGAATTGATGGACTTGAAAAAGAGATTTGAAAATCTAAAAAACCAAAAATGAATTTGTTTAAAAAAGATAAAAAACTACCCGTCACCGTGCTAAGTGGATTCCTCGGAGCTGGAAAAACCACCTTGCTCAACCACGTACTTAACAATCGCGAAGGCTTAAAAGTAGCCGTGATTGTAAACGATATGAGCGAAGTAAACATTGATGCACAACTGGTGAAAGATGGCGTAAAACTTTCGCGCACCGAAGAGAAATTAGTGGAGATGAGCAATGGATGTATCTGCTGCACGCTGCGCGAAGACTTAATAAAAGAAGTAAGCATACTGGCTAAGCAAGGTAAGTTTGATTATCTGCTAATTGAAAGCACCGGTATTTCTGAACCCATACCCGTAGCACAAACTTTTACTTTCGACACGGGTGAGGAGCTTCTTAATCTTTCCGATATAACGCGATTGGATACAATGGTCACTGTTGTGGATGCTTTCAATTTCTTCAAAGACTTTGGTAGTGCCGATACAATACTCTCTCGTAAGATGAATGACGATCAGGAAGATCAACGCAGCATTGTAAATCTCTTGACAGATCAAATTGAATTTGCCAACGTGATTCTGCTCAACAAAACTGATTTAGTCTCTGTTGAAAATTTAAAACTGTTGGAGGGTACAATCTTAAAATTGAATCCTGAGGCGCGGATTATAAAAACCACATACAGTAAGATTGCCGCAAAAGATATTATCAACACCAAACTATTCAATTATGAAAAAGCAGAACAATCTGCCGGGTGGATAAAGGAGATGAACAACATTCATACTCCAGAAACTGAAGAGTATGGCATTAGCTCATTTGTTTTTAGAGATTATCGTCCTTTCAATTCAGATCGGTTGTGGAGTTACATTCAATCGAACTGGCCAACCAATGTTATTCGAAGCAAGGGAATTTTTTGGATTGCTTCGCGGCCGGATCAAGTGCTGCTATGGAGCCAGGCCGGGGGTTCAACGAAAGCAGAAGTGTATGGAAAATGGTGGGCATCCGTTCCCCTTAAAGAACGTGCGAAAAGTGCCGCCTACATGGAGAACCAGGATTTTATTCAGAAGAAATGGGACAAAACTTGGGGCGACCGACTCAATGAACTCGTGATCATCGGTCAGCATTTGGATAAAGAAAAAGTAACACGGGAACTGGAAGATTGTCTGTGCAATGAAGCAGAAATTGACTATTTCCAACGGGGTGGAAAATTTCAAGACCGCTGGCCGATATGAAATGGCTGAACGAACTTATGGGCTCAAAGACTTTTCAACAAGCAGAAGTTGAGCGGTTATATGATTTGGCCTTGATTCATCAGCCCGATGTAAACTTTGTTTACTGCAGAAGGCGTGTGGATGATGATATTGATTTATATGCAAGACATCTCATACAGGAATCCTTTAAAGGAATCAACACGGTTGTTACTTCAGCATCCGTAGCCGCTCTTGTTACCGATCAGTTGAATGCCGTGGGATTGTTTTCTTCAGGCAAAGTAAAGTTGACTCATGATATTATTGAGATCACACTTTCATTTCTTCAGGTTACTCAAGCTGCACACGTACGATTGATTCTGAAAGTAGTATCGAATGATGCTTGTAGCAAGTTCCATACAGACGCTTACGACCTGCGGCTGCTTTGTACCTACGTTGGTAAAGGCACTGAATGGATTGAAGATAAGTATGTGAACCGGAAGAAGATAGTGATTGGTGAAAATGAAGACATTATTAAGGACTTCACACAAGTTCAATCCACACAACCTTTTGAAGTGGCCATATTGAAAGGTGAAATAAATGCGCGGCCAAAAGGCAAAGGCATCGTGCACCGCTCACCGCCCATTCAAGATGACGGTGAAAAAAGACTTTTATTAAGAATAGACTCCTAACTAAAATTAATAACCTATGCTAAAAGCAACTAACCTTACCAAATCCTACAACGGAACTGCTGCCCTCAGCAACGTTTCTTTCCAAGTAAACCCGGGAGATATATTTTGTCTGCTCGGGGCTAATGGTGCCGGTAAAACCACCACCATTAATTTATTTCTCAACTTTATTGCACCAACATCCGGTCAGGCATTTATTGCTGATAAAGATGTTGTACAAGAACCGCTGGAAACAAAAAAACTGCTCACCTACATACCCGAAAATCTAACGCTCTATCCTAATCTGAGTGGCATCGAAAACTTAGATTATTTCGCGGGGCTATCAGGAAAGAAATATGTAACTGAAAATCTTCGAAGTTTTTTAACGGATGCAGGGTTGAAAGCCGATGAACACGATAAGCGTGTTTCTGCTTACTCAAAAGGAATGCGCCAGAAAGTAGGCGTTGCACTTGCCTTAGCAAAAGATGCAAAAGTACTTTTGTTAGACGAACCTACTTCAGGGCTTGATCCAAAAGCCAGCAATGAATTCTCAGAACTTCTTACCCAACTCAGCAAGAAAGGCGTGGCTACGCTAATGGCTACACACGATCTATTTCGCGCCAAAGAAACCGGAACTCATATTGGTATTATGAAAGAAGGAAAATTGGTGGAGTCGCTCACCACCGATCAAATCAACCATACCGATTTGGAAAAATTGTATTTAAAACACATGAATTGAATAGTCCACAGGCAATGGTCGATAGTCAATAGTTCAACAAGGCTTAACTAAAATTTTATGATACTAAAAATAGCATTTAAAGAATTAAAAGAAATTGTTCGGGATGGACGGTTTCGGATTACCGCATTGATCGTGCTACTGTTATTGGTGGCCGCACTGTTCGTAAGCAAAGGCTACTACCAATCGGTAAATGCCCAGCACAATGAAGCTAAAGTAAATGCACGCAGTGAATGGACCGGTCAGGGTAAAAAGAACCCGCACTCGGCTGCACACTACGGCACGTATGCCTTCAAACCTAAATATCCACTTACGTTGATTGACAATGGTGTGGATAAATATTCAGGCGTTAGCATTTATCTCGAAGCGCACAAGCGCAACGAAGCACAATACATGGCGGCACAAGATCAGACTGCCCTCTCGCGCTTTGGCGATCTTAGTCCTGATTTCGTGTTGATCTTTATTATTCCACTACTGATTATTTTGATTGGCTTCAATTCGTTTACACGCGAACAGGAGAGTGGCACTTTACGGTTATTGAAAAGTCAGGGGGTGCCAAACTGGAAACTGGCAATGGGCAAATGGTTTGGTGTTTTTATTCCGGTTTTATTAATCATCGTTCCGGTGTATATACTGGCGGCCATTTTTCTTTCAGGCATAAAAGACTATGGCGAGTTTAGCCTCGGGGCGCTTACCATTCTTTTTGGTGTCTATCTTGTTTACTATGCCGTGTTTACCAATATCACGTTGGTTATCTCTTCACTGGTAAAGAAGTCAAATGTTTCGTTTGTGATTTTATTGGGGCTTTGGATTTTATCGTGTCTCGCTATGCCTAAAATTTCTACCGCCATTGCTGATAGCCTATATCCCTATCCCACGCAAGTGGAGTTTGAAGAACAGATTACCGAGGATAAAAAGAAAGGCTTGGATGGACACAACCCGTGGAACGAAGAATCAAAAAAACTAGAACAGGAAACATTAAAAAAGTATGGCGTTGATAGCGTGCAACAGTTGCCGTTTAATTGGAATGGCTTCCTCATGCAAGAGGGTGAGAAGCACACGGCTGATATTTATTTTAAACATTATCAATTATTGAAAGACACCTACGTCAATCAGTCAAAAGTATATCGGGCTACCGCAGCGTTGTCTCCGTTTTTGCCCACTCGGTTTTTATCCATGGCCATTAGCCGATCCGATTATCATGCACATTGGGATTTTGCCAATGCCGCAGAAAAGTATCGCATTCAATTGGTTGGAAAGATGAACGGTGCCTTGATGAATAACTCCAAGTACGGAGATTGGGATTACATGGAAGATGAAACGTTGTGGAACTCTGTTGAGGATTTCAGTTATGAACCGCCCACGTATGCTTCAGTTATTGGAACCAACAGCAGTAACCTGGCAACACTATTTGGTTGGCTTGTACTATCTGCGCTTGTGTTATACGCAGCCGTTAATAAAATAAAAATCGCTTAACATCTTACCACTACCATTATGATAAAACATAACATCAAATACGAGTGGACTTCTTTGATCCGCGAAAAGTGGGTTCTTATTTTGCTCGTTCTATTTTTCAGTATCACACTCTTTGCTGTTCGCAACGGACGTGAGAAAGTAAACGACCGCATTACTTCTATAGAAAAGGAACAGCAAAAGTCAAATCTCTCAGAAACACTGGTAAAAGCCGAGATTGATTCGGCTGAACAAAAGTTGAAACCACTGCCTAAAGAGAGTTGGGCCGATCCGCGTTCGTTAATTAATGTGGCGTGGGATGCACCGCGCGTTGTAGCCATGGATGCACAGCCCCTTACGTTGATCTCCACAGGGCAAAGCGATTTATTCACGCACTATGCCAAACCCAAAATCTATGGCGAATCCTATACGTTGGGTTTTTCAGAGCTCTCCAATCCTGTGCAGTTGCTCTTTGGCAGTTTCGACTTGGCTTTTGTCTGCATCTATTTGTTGCCGCTACTGGTGTTGGCGTTCAGTTATAATATTTTATCGAGCGATAAAGAGTCTGGTGTGATGAAGCTCACGTTCTCGCAGCCGGTTTCTATTTTCTCGTGGTTGTTGAGCAAGCTCTTTCTAAGGTTTATCATTCTGTCGGGTATTGTCATCCTCTCCATTTTAGTAGCAGTTACTATTTATGGGGTTGACATTTTTCAAAATGCTTCCGGCCTTTTAAAAGTGTTTGCACTCGTGTTGCTATACATGCTGTTTTGGTTTACACTTTCATTCCTCATTAATCTATTTGGAAAATCATCCGGTAACAATGCGGTTGCCTTAGTGGCTATCTGGCTTGCAATTGTTTTGTTGGTTCCTTCTATCATCTCGCAAGTATCCAACAGCTTGTACCCGGTGCCCTCGCGCATCAACATGTTGCATCAATACCGGGTAGCAAGTGACGAAGCCAACAAACGTGCTGATGAAATTTTGAAATCGTATTATCGCGAGCATCCGGAACTGGCGCCTAAAGATACCACACAAGAGAATCGCTACGCCTGGATACTCAGTTACTTTGCTTCGGCCGATATTGTAAACCAATCTGTCAAGCCAATTTTAGATAACTATGATGCTGCGTTGGCAAAACAACAAGCATCTGTCAATAATCTTCGTTGGTTGTCACCGGCCATTTTAGTGCAGAACAGTTTGAATGAAATTGCGGGCACATCTACCGCGCATTACACAGCCTTTCGAGAACAAGTAGTTGACTTTTCGTTTGTGTGGAAAGATTATTTCAAACCCCGCATGTTTGCCAATGAGTTAATGAAGGCGAGTGAATTTAAAGACTTGCCAACCTATACGTATTCAGATGCGGATATAAAGAAAAACTATGCGGCCGACCTGTCGGGGATTATTTTTTTCGTGGGGATAAGTTTGACTGCAAGTTGGTTTGTTTATCAGAGATATGCTACTGCAGGAATTTTGCAGGCTGATTGATAAGTTCTATTTAAAACAGTTTTGTATGCTTTTGCTGAAACTAACCCGATTGAAATTCCTGCTGGCTTTCGTGGCGTTATCTTCTTTTGGATTTGCTCAGCCTTTATATAATCTAAAGCAAGGCGACATCCTGTTTCAGGATATGGATTGCGGCCCTACTTGCGATGCGATCGAAAAAGTAACGAAGGGCTGGAAAGGACGTAAGTTTTCTCACATAGGATTGGTGGATAAAAAAAATGACTCGCTTTATGTGATTGAGGCCATTGGAAAAGATGTTCACTCTACTGCGATTGATAAATTTCTAGATCGAAGTAAGAATAGTACCGGAAAACCAAAGATTGTTATCGGACGGTTAAAGCAAGAATATCAACATCTATTACCCGGTGCCTTTAAGTTTGCCCGCCAGCAATTAGGAACTCTATACGATGATGCCTTCCTATATGAAAATGGTAAATATTATTGTAGCGAACTTATCTATGACTCTTTCAAAGCCGCTAACAATAACTCACCCTTCTTTGAACTGAAGCCCATGACCTACAATGACCCTGAGACGGGAAGAATATTTCCGGTTTGGGAAGAATATTTTAAAGCAAGAGATATGCCTGTGCCCGAAGGACTGCCAGGGTGCAATCCGGGGGGGCTGTCGTTAAGTGATAAGCTCGATATTATAGAATCTCTTTATTAGATAAGCATGAGAAAATATTATTGGATGGTCCTGTTTCTCCGCTCTTTAGTCGGATGCCAATCTGATTCAAAAGATAAGCAGACATTAACTAACTCAACTGATGGTCTAACCTACGTACGAATCCCTTCGGGGGAGTTTTTGATGGGCTGTGTTATCGGTGATGCGCTTTGCGACACTCTTGAAAGTCCGCAGCACAAAGGTTCAGATGCGGATATAAATAAAAACTATGCAGCCGACCTGCTCGGTATTATTTTTTTCGTGGGGATAAGTTTAGTGGTGAGTTGGTTTATTTATAGTCGATTTACAGCAGCCGGTATTTCGAGTACTGCAGCATGACGAAGAAATCCTTGATTTTATTTTCCTTCTTCATTTTTCCAACGGAGGTTTACTCACAATCGCAAGATGAAGTTGTGCAATTTGCTCCTGTCAATCCGCCAAAGGAAATTACTGCAGGCGAAGTGAGTGATCGCATCACTATAGATGGCAGGTTGGATGAAGGTGGGTGGAAAAGTTTACTGTTTACTTCAGGTTTTTTTCAAGTGCAACCCTATCAGGGGGCAAAAGCAAATCCCGACACGCATGTGAAAGTTCTTTATGACAAACGGTTTTTATATGTGGCTGCATTTTGTCGCGACAGCTTAGGGCGCAAGGGTGTGCGCGTACCGGATTTGCGCAGAGACTTTGAGTTTTTCACAAACGATTTATTTGGAATTGCCATTGACCCGTTTCGCGATAAGCGCAATGCCATTGTTTTTCAAACCAATCCGCATGGTGCCCAGCGCGACATTCTTGCATTTGACGATCAGTTTTTTGATCGCGAATGGGATGCACTTTGGAAAGTAAGAACAAGCCGTACCGACTCGGGGTGGGTTGCCGAAATGGCCATACCATGGAAAACGTTGCGGTACCCGAAAGACTCGGTTACATGGGGCATTAACTTTTTGCGCATAGCTCGAAACAAAAATCAATTCTCGGGTTGGAATCCCTATCCAAGATCCACCAATAATTATCGAATGGCATACGAAGGATTGTTGCAGGGCATAAAGCCACCGCCACCATCCGCCAATTTCCGAATCAATCCATTCCTTTTATATAATGCCGACCGTCAGCAAAGAAATGAGAACACCGCCACTACAACCGATGAGTTGAAAATTGGAGGTGAAGTAAAGTGGGCCATCAATCCATTTACCGTTTTAGATCTAACGTTCAATACTGATTTTGCGCAAGCCGATGTGGACAGACAGGTAAATAATCTTACGCGCTTTTCGGTTTTCTTTCCCGAGCGCAGACAATTCTTTTTAGAAAATGCAAGCTTATTTATCGTGGGTCAGCCACAAACCATTCAACCATTCTTTAGTCGCAAAGTAGGCCTGGATCCATTGGGAAACCCCATAGCGATTGATGCTGGAGCCAGATTAGTAAGTCGCACCCAAAACCGCAGCTATGGCGGCCTGTTGTTGCGGCAGCGTGCCAATGAAAATTTTCCGGCCTCTACGTTTGGTGTTGCTCGCTACTCAAAAAACTTTGGCGAACAAAATCGGGTAGGGGGTCTTTTCACTTCTAAGATTGATGATGCTACCGATAGTACCGAAGTGAAAACAAATTTCACTTATACGGCCGATGCGTTCATTCGGCTTTCGCCTGCGTTATCCTGGAATATTTCAGGCAGCCTTTCCAACACTTCACAAGCTAAGTCTGGTTTTTCTGCTACCAGCCAAATTGATTTTCAAAACAATAAATTGGCGTGGTACTATTACCAAACGGTGGTTTCAAAAGCGTACGATCCGCAAGTTGGTTTTGTTTATGATAAGAATATTATCAATACCGATTTTGGTGGCTATCGCATCATTCGTAAATCGTGGGTGCCCAAACCGCTGCGTCAGATTGACCCGGGTTTTTATGCGCATATCTTTAACCGGGCAAGTGATGGAAAATTTTTGCAAGCTGAATTGGAAATTTTTCCGCTCTATGCAGTCTTCTTGAATGGCGGTTTGGCCTATGCGTTTGTAGTGCCTACGTGGCAAAATTTACCCGAACCGATTTCCATTGTGGGCATTCCGTTGGCAGCCGGAAATTATCAATACAATCGCTATCGGTTTTATTATGGCAACGACCAATCGCGCAAGTTTTCATTTGGGTTGTTGTATGAAACAGGCGGTTATTATAATGGTGCGCTAAACCGGTATGAAGTTAGGGGAAGATTTTCACCTATTCCCAATGTTGCTTTTTCAGTTAACTTTCAGCACAACCAATTTCAATCCTTTGGCGAAAATAACACAAATCAAAATACGAATTTAATTACCCCCGAATTACGATTGGCGCTTAACCCGCGCATTCAACTAATCACATTTTATCAATATAACACAGTGGGCAAACGGGGCGTGTTGAATGGCCGGTTTTCTTGGGAGTATGCACCGCTTTCGTTTATCTATTTTGTTTATAACGATAATCGCCAGCAAGTTTTTAATTCAACCTCGCTTACCACCGATCAGCTTACTAATCAAAACGCGATCTTCAAAATATCCTTGATTAAACAATTTTAAATACATGAAGAATTTTTTCTCTATTCATATCGATTCACTAGGGTTTTCAGCTTCTGTGCTTTGTGCTATTCACTGTGCACTCATGCCTTTTCTGCTTACATTTTCTGCGCTAGGAAGTTTAAAGTTTTTGGAAAACCCAAAAATTGAAATCTTTATTATTTTACTAAGCCTTGCACTTGCTCTGCTATCCTTGCTTCCAGCCTGTTTGAAGGGACATCGTAAACTGAGTGCAATTTATATTGCAATGATTGGCTTTATACTAATAGGCATTGGGCGCGCAGAGATTTATGAATCGGTGATAACCCCAGTAGGAGCATGTTTTGTCGGCTTTTCGCATTTTCAAAATTGGCGATTGCATAGGATCAACTTAAAAAGTAGTTAGTGAAAGCCTGTGGCTGATTTTCTTTAACATAACCCAAGGTTCGGAGAACTTCATTAACAGGGGCAACTTAGCATTGCTTTCCGTTTGAGGCAGAGCCAAGTCCATAGTCATTACAGTGATTACGATAATCACCGCCACTGCAATTCCGGCAATTAATATGAGATCCCTATCGGAGAGTTTTACGCGCATGCGTTCCCCTTTACCAAAATGAGTGCCAGTGACCAATTTCCTTTAAATAGCTTGTTTTGCCTGTTTCATCATTCTGGTTTGTTCAATTATGTACAGCCCAATTCTAATTTCTGAACAGTTTGCAGGGTTACAATAGATTTTGTTTGCCAATTAATAAGTCGCTTTGAACTTCTTTTCTTCCTAAATTTGTTACTAGTTCAGTATTTGAATTACAAAAAATGAAAAAATATTTCCTTTTACTTCTTACCAGTATGCTTTTAGGGGCTGAGGTGTATGGTCAGGTGGCTCAAGCAAGCGAAGGCGCTGCTGTAAAATGGATGACTTTTGAGGAGGCTGTGAAGCGATCAGAAACTGAGAAGCGCAAAATCTTTATTGATGTTTACACCGATTGGTGCGGCTGGTGTAAAGTGATGGATAAAAACACATTTACAGATCCTAAAATTGCCAAATTACTGAACGAGGAATTTTATGCCGTAAAGTTTGATGCCGAGCAAACTGGTGATGTTGTTTTCAAGGGAAATACATTCAAGTTCGTTCCATACGGAAATAAGGGTTCTCATCAATTGGCCATGGCTTTGTTAAATAATCAAATGAGCTATCCAAACTTTGTTTTTCTTGATGAAGAATTTAGAATAGTGCCTATTATTGAGGGGTACACTTCCTTGCCAGGTTATCGCAAGCCTGAAGAGTTTCACATATTCGTAAACTTTGTAAGCGGTGATTTCTATAAGAAAATAGCTTTTCAGGATTATCAGAAAGAATATAAATCCCCTTACACGACACCTCCAGCTAACACTTCAGGCGAGGATTAAACATGAAAAAACCTCTGAGCAGAGGTTTTATATTTTTTGTAAAGGCTTGACCGATCAGTCCTTGCTTTGATCCTTGGTTGTTTTCTTAAAGTCTAAGTACCCGATGGCTGCCACAAAGCCTATTATCACGGCTACAATAATCACAAACAAATTTGCTCCGTCACCTACATTTTGCTCAAACATATATTTTAGATTTTAAAGACGTTCAAAGGTAATGGTTTCTTCCAAAATCGCTACAGATTCATAGAATATTCGTGGCAACCTGTTTATATCCCCAACTCTCCCTTATTAGCTTTCAACACTTCAATAATAAAGGAAATATGGTCTGCCAGTTCCAGATTCATCAATTCAACGCCTTTATAAACTTCTTCCCGATCTACCTTGGCGGCAAAACCTTTGTCTTTCAGTTTTTTAATAACCGATTTAGTCTCAAGCGAGGTTATTCCATCGGGGCGAACCTGGCAGCAGGCAACAATAAAACCCGTGAGTTCGTCACAGGCTAGAAGTGCTTTATCCAATAATGTATCGTAGGATACATTCCATTTTGTGTAATGCGCTGAGATGGCATGCGCTATTTTTTCTTCGCCAAGAGCTCTTAATTTTTCAACGATGATTTTTGGGTGCTCTTCTGGATATACATCGTAATCGGCATCGTGTAGCAAGCCGGTAATGGCCCACTCATTTTTATTTTCATTATACTTTTCCGCATAAGCTTCCATTACCAATTCGATGGTGCGCATATGGCGAAGCAAACTTTGATTGTGAGTAAGATTGGCAAGTAAATCTCTAGCCTCAGTGCGGGTAATCATTTACGTTTAATGGTTCTTCGCTTCGAATAGACAAGATTAAATCCACCCAGCACAATGGCGATCCCTAGAATAACAATCGTTATGATCATGCGGGTTTTCTGGAGTTCCAGGCCTTTAACGGCTGCTTCTTTTTTTATAATCTCCATTTCTTTTTCTTTCTCCTGCAAATCAAGGGCTATTTCCATTTGTGCAATCTTGCGACTACTTTCTTCGCCATAAATTTTCTCTTTTTTAAGATCGTAGCGAATCATGGTTTCATAAGCCTCTTTCATTTTTCCCTGCTTGGAATAATTAAGTGCCATACTTTTTAGAATGGTGGGTTCAAAAATAAAAGCTTGCATTTGGGCACTAAGGTTCATAGCACTATCTAAGTATAGCTGGGCATTTTTAAACTGCCCAGCTCTTGCATAAACTTCGCCCATGCTGCTAAGAACATTCAATACAACCAATTGATCGTTCTGCTGCTGCGCTAGTGCTAAGGCGCGCTTATAATATTCAACAGCTCGTTGATAATTACCCTGTTTGAAATATAAGTTACCAATGTTATTAAGCGGGTCAGCAAAAGCTTTTCCGCTTTGCTGGCTTAACTCAAAGGCTTCTGTATAATATTTAAGGGCTTGGTCATATGATTGTAAATCGTTGTTAAGATTGCCCAAATTATTCATGGAGCCAATGAGTCTTTGCTGGTCGTTGATTTCAAGAAATCCGGTGTGCGATTCCTCAAAATATTTCATTGCCTGGCCATAATCTTTTTTGAAAGAGTATATGTTTCCAATATTGTTTTTGGTGGTAGCAATTCCTTCTTTGTTTTGAAGCGTTTGATAAATCTGAAGCGAGATCAGGTAATACTCCAGAGACTTATCGAGTGCGCCTTGATTTCGATAGGCAACACCAAGATTGTTGTAGGATGCAGCCATACCTTTTTTGTCATCAATTTCTGTAGCAAACTCTAAGGCTTCGCGCGTATATTCTATCGCCTTAACAGGATCGGAGTTGATGTATGCGCGAAAAAGTTCGTTTAGTGTTTTTACTTTAAGGTCGTCTTTAGCAGTTGCCAGCACCTGATTCAGGCTGTCAATTTTTGATTGGCCGAAAGCCGTAGTTGAAAGAAAGAATAACGCAATAAGCAGACGAAGTGACTTCATAGATCAAATTTAAACATTCAATTTAAGACATTATCTCCGAACGTGGAATTATGACTTCCGCAATCCTTGTGATAGGTCTTTTTGATTAAAATTCTAATCTTGTATCGATAAAGGGCATCTCTAAAAACTCCGCTTACCCTTCTCTTCTGTAGAAGGGGCAGGGTTTGAGGTAATGAAAGCAAGGGTTTTTAGAGATGCCATAAATTATATTTCTTCTATGAAAACCCAACTTTTAGTAATAATTCTATTCATAAGCTTTCTCTCAAACGCGCAATTCAGCGCTGAGGAAGTTGCCGTTATGAAGCCTATTACAAGACTTTTTACGGGAATGAATTTGGGCGACAGCACGATGGTGCAAAGTGCTTTTGTTAAAGATGTAAGCATGGGCACTATTACAAAAGATAAATCGGGGAATCCGATTGTAAGAAAATCTGAGCTAGCAGACTTTCTCAAGGCAGTTGGTACACCACATGCTGAAGCTTGGAGTGAACCTATCTGGGATACTAAAATTGATATTGATGGTGACTTTGCTCAAGTATGGGCGAAGTATGCATTCTATCTCGGTAAGAAGTTTAGCCATTGTGGAGTAGATGCATTTCATTTAATAAATGATGGAAAGGAATGGAAGATTTTTCATTTGGTCGACAGCCGACAAACAATGGGTTGTGAAATTCCAACTGCAATTAGTTCACAGTTCAAGTAACCAGCATCCATAGACAAGCAACTAATATCCTTATTATGAAAAAACTTATCATAATTTTTCTCTTCGCAAGTTCAATCGCATACGGTCAATCCATCACTACATTTATTTTAGTTCGCCATGCAGAAAAGGCAACGGACGATCCTAAAGATCCCAACTTGAGTGAAGCAGGTCTTATGCGTGCACAGTCGTTAGCTAAATTATTGGCAGCAACTAAAGTGGATGCGGTGTATTCCACTCCTTACAAACGCACTCGGAATACAGTGGCTCCCATGGCAACAGCAAAAGGATTTGATGTGTTGGAGTACAATAAGATTGAAGAGATGGATATCTTCTTAAAAAAATATGAGGGCGGAACAGTTGTTGTGTGCGGCCATTCAAACACGGTGCCTGCTATGGCAAATTATCTGATTGGCAAAGGCTCCTATCATCAGTTTGAGGATGGTGATTATGGGAATATTATTATAATCTCGGTAGTGCAAAGAGGAAAGAATGCCGCTGTAGTTTGGCTTAATTACTAAGGTTCTTTTTGTACTTAACAAGCGTAGCCTTAATCATCTGACCTTTCGAGTATTTTGTTTTAGAACCAAAGATTCCTAAAAAACCACGTCTATTTCCTGTAGCCGTGCCTGTGCTGCCAGAGGTTGACCCGATGGTAGTGAGTGAGATATCATCGAAGACAATCGCGTCAGCTCCTTTCTTCTTCATCTTATCAATAATGCTATTTTGCACCTTATCTGAACTTTTCTTAGCCGTTACTTCATAGGTGGCCTTGCCCATAATTTCATTAGGTTGCTCAATATCGCTTTCTCTGAAAAAGATATCGACCTGATCTGTTGAAGGATAGGTGCGGCCATAATAGATGATTTTATTTCCGCAAGAGGTTGCCATAAAGGCGATGAAAATTAGGAAGATGATTAAACGTTTCATTAGTTCAATTTTGAACGCTAAAGTTAATGCGAATTTGTAAACGATTGAGATCAATAAAAAAATAACTTTTATTTCCGTCTGGTGTTAGTTAAATTCGTTCAGCCCTTAGTGCATGAAAAATCTTATCCTGATAGGTTTTTGGTTTTTATCGTTTGCCATATTCGCGCAAAGCGAACCGGAAGAGTTACGCAGAAGCATTTATTTTGGTGGTGGTAGCTACTCCATTGATGAGGAACAAGTGTCAATGCTATCTGATTGGTTAGATTCAATCCCGAACCTATTAGATAAATATCAGATTCAACTTATCAGCCACACCGACCCAATTGGGGGAAAGGAATTTAATGACTGGCTTTCAAAAATGCGAAGTAATTCAGTCTATGATATTTTGATTATGAAAGATATTCCTGATCACGTTATCAATGTTAAAGATTGGGGCTTAGAAAATCCGGTTTTTAGCAATCAAAGTCGCAGAGGTATGTGGATGAACCGCAGGGTAGATGTGATTCTTTTTCCGATAGTCTTTTAGAATTACGAATGGAGAATTACGAAGTACGAATTTGTTAATCTTTGGATCTAATTCGTACTTCGTCAATCGTATCCTGATAGCTATCGGGACGTCATTCCAAAAATATCCGTTTCCGAACACCTTTTTTCAATTACGGACGTATTATAATGCAACTAATCCCATTTTTGCTCGTCTAATCCCGTATTATCGACTTGGCATGCAATTAGCCAAAGGAGTGAACAACTTGGCAAGGCGGCCTCATATTTAAAGCCATTTTCATGATAAGTATAAAAAACATTGACAAGTACATTGATTCACGCTTTCAGCGAACTTTTATTCTCAAGGGAATTGATTTAGAAGTTAAGCAAGGCGAGTTCTTAACCATTATGGGGCCAAGTGGCTCAGGTAAGTCTACCCTTATGAATATCATAGGTATGCTTGACGAGCCTTCTGCGGGTGAATTTTATTTCTTTGATGAACCCGTGCATAAAATGAAGGAGAAGCGTAAGAGCGAGATGCACAAAAACTTTATCGGCTTTATTTTTCAGGCTTATCATTTAATCGATGAATTAACTGTTTACGAAAACATTGAAACTCCACTCTTATACAAAGGAGTAAATGGCAGCCAGCGCAAGAGCATGGTAGCCGAAATGTTAGATCGGTTTAATATGGTAGCAAAAAAGGATTTGTTTCCTGAGCAGCTATCAGGCGGGCAGCAACAACTTGTAGGCATTGCTCGTGCTATTGTAGGGCAACCTAAACTAATATTGGCCGATGAGCCTACAGGTAATCTCCATTCTGAGCAGGGCAAACATATTATGGATATTTTCCAAAAACTTAATGAAGAAGGTATCACCATAATTCAGGTTACCCATGCAGAAGAAAATGCACAGCGTAGCAAACGCGTGGTGCGAATTGCCGATGGAGCCGTGGAATCAGATGAAAAGGTTTAGTTAAAAGATTATGAAGAGGATTCTTATAGGATTTTTTATTTTGTTAAATGGATTTAGCGTACGGACTCAAACAATCACAAACCTTACCTTCGAAGAAGCGGTAAAAATTGGATTAGAGAGAAATGTATTATTGAACCAACAAAAGAATCAGTTGGTTTTTAATCAAGCTCAAAAACTTAATGGGATAGGTAATTTTTTTCCGAGTGTAAATGTTACAAGTACTTACCAACATCAAGCGGGCCAACAACAAAATACAACTTCCGGAAATCTTGAAGATTTGAGTACAGATTATTTTGGCTCTCAGATAAATGGAAACTTTACCGTTTTCAATGGGTTTAGGGTCATCAATACGATGGAACAAGCCAACACTCAGCTGATGGCGCAAGGTTACTTGATTAAGCGTTCTGCTCAAGATATAGTGTCCATCATTGCCACCCAATACCTTCAAGTTCTTTTAGATCAGCAATTGCTGAAGATTGCGGAGGAGAATTTAAAAGCACAGGAGGTTCTTCTTGAGCAAATACAGGGCTTCTTTGATGTTGGATCACGAGCAATTACCGATGTGTATACTCAGGATGCACTAACAAAGTCTGCAAAAGTATTATCTATCCGAGCACGAAATACAATGCAAAATGACAAGTCAACGTTAGCACAAACATTGCAGATAGATCCATCCCAAGAGTTTGAAGTTGATTATCCTACGTTGGCCGAAAATCTGAGTGCTTATGAAAATGTTCCACTTGATAGTTTAATTGCGATTGCCTTGGCAAATCGCGCGGATCTACAGCAGTTTACATATCAGGCAAAAGCAAACAGGAATGCGCTTCAAGTTTCTTCAGCACTTTTTATGCCTTCAATCTCTCTTTTTGCAAATTACGGTTCATTCTATTACTCGTTAATTCCAGAAAATTTTAGCACTCAATTTCGCACGCTCAATCCTTCGCTATCTTATGGTGCAAGTCTTACTATCCCAATCTTTAACAGGTTTCAGAACAAGACGCAACGTGCGAGCGCAAAAATGTTATATGAAAATAGTTTGCTTAATAAGCAAAACATCGAGAAGACTTTGAAGCAAGATGTGTTGAGGGCTCAAAACAATTTGAAAAATGCGTTGGAGAATTATGAGTCCAGCTTAATTCAGTTTCAGGCTGGAGAGTTAGCACTAAGAACGCAGCAGGAAAGTTTTGAGCTAGGTATAGCACCGCAGACCGCTTTGGCAATAGCCAATCAAACCTATATATTAGGAGTTGCCTCGAAAGCTCAAGCTGAGGTTACACTCTTGTTTCAGAAAGTTCAGATGGAATATGCGCTGGGAATCCTTGTTCCAGAGGATATCTACTAGTAGGCTTAAATACAAAATTTTACTAGCTTTGCCATCCCATTCGGGTGAATGGGTCTTTTTGGTAATTCCAAAAGGTTTAATACAAACAATAATTTGTTGCAGCAAGCCCGGCTGTAACATGTAAACAAAGGGTAAAATCACACTATGGCGAAAGTCCAAAAAGAAAAATCAGAAGAGCCTAAGATCAAGAGTGCAAAGCAGTCAGCCGATGATGCTCCGGTAAAAAAGACTGTGAAAGGCGCTGCCGCAGAAGAACTCTTCGAAAAAGATGAGCTAACCGAATTCAAGCAAGCTAAAAAAGCGGAAGAAGAAGAAGGTATAAGCCGAATGATTAAAGATGTAACTGTTCGCAGAGCGGCTACTGAATCAAGCGTGTCAACAGAAAATTTTGATTGGGATGCTTATGATCGCAAAGGTTTTGGCGAAGGCTATTCTTCTAAAGACCGTGAGGCTTTATTAAAGAAATACGAAGGCACAGTAACCTCTGTTAACGAAAGTGAACTGGTGGTGGGTATTGTTGTTGGTATAAACGATCGCGATGTTATTTTGAACATCGGGTTTAAGTCAGATGGTCTTGTGCCATTGGCTGAATTCAAAGATCAGCCTTCATTAAAAATTGGAGACTCTGTTGACTTGTTTATTGAAGAGCGTGAAAACGCAATGGGTCAGTTAGTGCTATCACGTAGAAAGGCTAAGTTATTGAAGGGCTGGGAGAATGTTCAGAAAGCTCTTGATAAAGACGAAGTGATTGAAGGATTTGTGAAGCGCAGAACGAAGGGTGGTTTGATTGTAGATGTATTTGGTATCGAAGCTTTCTTGCCAGGTTCTCAGATTGATGTTAAGCCAATTCGCGATTTCGATATTTATGTAAATAAAAACATTGAAGTAAAAGTTGTTAAGATCAACTACACGAATGATAACGTTGTGGTATCGCACAAGGTGTTGATTGAGAAAGATCTTGAACAACAGAAGGCAGTTATCTTAACCAACCTTGAGAAAGGTCAGGTATTGGAAGGCGTAATCAAGAACATGACCAATTTCGGTGTATTCATCGACTTGGGTGGTGTTGATGGTTTACTTCACATTACTGACATTTCGTGGGGTCGTATCAGCCACCCGGAAGAGTTGTTGAAACTTGATCAGGTAGTGAAGGTAGTTGTTCTTGATTTCGATGAAGATAAGAAGAGAATTTCTCTTGGTATGAAGCAACTTACGCCTCATCCTTGGGAGTCACTTGGAGCCGATATCATTATAGGTTCTAAAGTGAAAGGTAAGATTGTGAACGTAGCTGACTATGGTGCATTCCTTGAACTACAACCCGGTGTTGAAGGCTTGATTCACGTTTCAGAAATGAGCTGGTCGCAACATCTTCGCAATCCACAAGACTTCATTAAAGTGGGTGATGAATTGCAAGCAGTTGTATTAACTATCGATCGTGATGAGCGCAAGATGTCATTAGGCATTAAGCAGCTTACCGAAGATCCTTGGACAAGACAAGATGTATTGAGCAAGTATGCGGTAGGCACCAAACATAAGGGTATCGTTCGCAACCTCACAAACTTCGGATTATTTATTGAGTTAGAAGAAGGTATTGATGGCTTGGTTCACGTTTCAGATTTAAGCTGGACTAAAAAGATTAAGCATCCTTCAGAATTCATTAAAGTAGGAGATTCATTGGATGTGCAAGTGTTGGAGTTAGATGCTACTAATCGTAGATTAGCATTGAGCCATAAACATTTGGAAGAAAATCCTTGGGATACTTTTGAAACTGTATTTACTATTGGTTCTGTTCATAAGAGTACAATCATTAGCAAAAATGATAAAGGTGCTGTATTAGAATTACCTTACGGAATTGAAGGATTCTGCGCTACCAAGAATTTGGTTAAGGAAGATGAAAGCAAGCCTGAAGTTGGTGATGCGGATGATTATAAAGTGCTTGAGTTTTCTAAGGATGACAGAAGAATTGCTTTGAGCTTAAAAGCAATGTGGTCAACCGAAGAAGAAAAGGCAGTGCAGCCAGCAGCAGCTAAAAAGAAGCCAGCTCCTAAAGGAAAAAGTGTTGATAAGATCAATCAGGAAACTGAGAAGTCTACCTTGGGAGATATTGAAGCATTAAGTGCTTTGAAAGAGAAGATGAGCGCAGCGAAAGCCAAGCCATCGGACGAGCCTAAGGCTGAATAATTTTTTTGAATCAGGCATTGAGCCTTGTTTTTTGGTTATACCTTTGAGCAGTTCAATGTCTGAATTTGATTCCGTGGCCGAGTGGCTTCCCGATAGCTATCGGGAGAGCTTGCAAAAGATTGATTAACTAAAGGTTCCGTGGCCGAGTGGCTAGGCTGAGCTCTGCAAAAGCTCCTACAGCGGTTCGAATCCGCTCGGAACCTCAAATTAGTTCTATAAAGGTTTCTGATTCGGTTCCCTGCCTGACTGCGTCACGCAGGCAGGGAATCCGCTCGGAACCTCAAATTAGTTCTATAAAGGTTTCTGATTCGGTTCCCTGCCTGACTGCGTCACGCAGGCAGGGAATCCGCTCGGAACCTCAAATTAGTTCTATAAAGGTTTCTGATTCGGTTCCCTGCCTGACTGCGTCACGCAGGCAGGGAATCCGCTCGGAACCTCAAATTAGTTCTATAAAGGTTTCTGATTCGGTTCCCTGCCTGACTGCGTCACGCAGGCAGGGAATCCGCTCGGAACCTCAAATTAGTTCTATAAAGGTTTTTGATTCGGTTCCCTGCCTGACTGCGTCACGCAGGCAGGGAATCCGCTCGGAACCTCAAATTGGTTCTATAAAGGTTTCTGATTCGATTCCCTGCCTAACTGCGTCACGCAGGCAGGGAATCCGCTCGGAACCTCAAATTAGTTCTATAAAGGTTTCTGATTCGGTTCCCTGCCTGACTGCGTCACGCAGGCAGGGAATCCGCTCGGAACCTCTAAAAAAAGCGCCCTGTTGGGTGTTTTTTTTGATTTAAAGTGTATAATGATTCAAACTATTCTCATTATTTAAGTGTCCAACAATGGAACAACTTTTTAAACTTTGTACTTAAAAATGAAAACTCAATTGAATCAGATAATCAAGGGAAGCACGCTTTCTCTGTTTGTTGCATCACTCTTTTTATTTTCTGGTTGTCTAAAAACAGTCGAGGATATTCAAACTCCAGAAGAATTTTTAGCTCAGGTTTTGGCGGGCATTAATAAAACTCAACTTGCAACTGAGTTGGCTGTTATTGACGATTCGCTAGAGATGTGGGATTTAACGCCCGATATTTTAATGGAACCCAATGGAGTCCGTTATAAAATTGAAACGCCTGGCTCTGCTGGCGGTGCCAAACCAACCCTCAGCAATATTATTAAGATTAAGTACACCGGAAAATTGTTAACCACAGGTGAAACTTTTGATACCTCAGAAAACCTAGCGGCAAAATACTTTGAGTCATATTTATACAACTTGATTACGGGCATTCAAACAACCATGCCGTTTATATCAAAAGGTAGTGTGGTTACGTTGTACATACCATCAGTTTATGGATACGGCACTACCGATGTCAATGATGCAAATGGAAATATTTTAATACCTAAAAACTCGAATCTGATCTTTGAAATAGAATTACTGGATGTGAGATAGTTACGAATATCTAACTTACCCTAAACCCAACCCGATCAGGTTGGGTTTTTTATTTAACTTCACTTTATGAAAGTACCTATTAGTTTAATTTTACTAGCAGGCCTGGCCGCCAGTTGTTCCACTGAAAAAAAGAAAGACATGCAAGATACTCAGGAAAATTCCTCCGCAACTTTGCAAGCAGCTACCGACACGTTGATCAATAAAAATGGAATGACTGCCATTATCACTCCATTTGGTGGTAAACTAATGTCATTAACAGCACCCGATCGTGATGGTAAATTGGATGATGTTGTTCTTGGCTATGACCTTGCTGACGAATACATAAACGGCAACCCTTATTTTGGAGCGCTCATTGGCCGATATGGAAACCGAATTGCAAAAGGAAAATTTTCAATTGATACCGCAAACTACCAATTAGCCACTAACAATGGAGCGAATGCATTGCATGGCGGCCCAAAGGGGTTTCACAATCTCTTGTGGCAAAAGAAAATGAGTAATAAAAGCCAAACTGTTCTTACTTATTTAAGCAAAGATGGCGAGGAGGGCTACCCAGGAAACCTAAATGTGATGGTGACCTACACATTGACAGATGATAATGAATTACGGATTGATTACGAAGCAGTAACGGATGCTTCCACAATTGTTAATCTTACACATCATTCATTTTTTAATCTGGCAGGCGCGGGCAATGGTGATGTTTTAAATCATCTTGTTACTATCAATGCCGATCGGTTTACTCCTGTAGACGCTGGATTAATTCCAACGGGCGAGCTTAAACCTGTGGGTGGAACACCTTTTGATTTTACTAAGCCAACACTTATCGGTGCTCATATTTCTGAAAAAAATGAGCAACTAAAAAATGGTAAAGGCTACGATCACAATTGGGTGTTAAATAAAAAAGATGATGAGCTCTCGCTGGCTGCCTCTGTAACAGTGCCAACCACTGGACGAATTATGGAAGTATGGACAACCGAACCTGGTCTACAGTTTTATTCAGGAAATTTTTTAGATGGATCGAATATAGGAAAGGGCGGGAAGAAATATGAATACCGATCTGGCTTTTGCATGGAAGCACAGCACTTCCCGGATTCACCAAATCATCCTAATTTTCCATCCACTGTTTTAAGGCCTGGCTCTATCTATAAACAACAAACTGTCTATAGGTTTAGCACGATTAAATAGCAATTGGAATCATTATTCCCTAGTATCCTTTGCAATATGATTAGGATCATAATCTAGATCGCTTCTAATTATAATCTTTGGGCACCATGAAAAAAATTGGTATCCCATCCAGTCTAACAGATTACAATTCGATTTGGAACCCCTTATTGGATGCTTTTTTAATACAAGTCAGCCAATCGCATGACATAAATCATTTTTTACCCGATGCTGAATCGGGTCTTTTATATCATAAATCCAAAAGGAAAATGGTTGATCATCAAATCTTAAGAAATTATGGGGCAAAGGAGATTTTATTTGATAAGGACGAAATAATTTTTTCAGAAGGAGAACAGGCGTTAAACTATTTTCAATTGCTGTCAGGATCGGTTAAGATGATGACAAATAGTGCCCAAGGAAAGGAGTTTATTCAAGGTGTTTTCAAAGCGAATGACAGTTTTGGTGAGCCGCCACTGTTTTGCAATTTTGCTTATCCAAGTTTTGCTGTTGCATTACAACCTTCCTTAGTATTCAAATTATCAAAAGATAATTTTTTTAAATTATTGCATGAGAACTTTGATGTTCATCTGCACTTAGATAGAGTTCTCTGTCAACGACTTCGATACAAGTCGATGGTAATTTCGGAGATATCATTATATGATCCGGAACATAGAATTCTGAGCATTCTCAATCATTTAAAAAGGGAAGCAACCTGCCAAAATAAATCTGAGATAAGTATGCTGAGAAATAAGCACACGTATGTAGTTCCGTTTACCCGCCAGCAATTAGCCGATATGAGCGGTCTGCGTGTTGAGACCGTAATTCGAACAATAAAGAAGATGGATACTGCGGGTAAACTAAGATTGATAGGAAGAAAAATTACACTTTAAATAATTCCCTTATGAAAAATTTCTTATCCCTGTTTTTTGTTGCCTTGGTTTTCTCGTGTAGCCCCAAACCCGACCAAACCGAAAAACCTGATATTAATAAAAGCGCTGTTGAAGCGATTACTGATCCAACTAAAGGAATTGGTGCAGTAAAGAATGTTACGATGAATTCGCCCTTGGATCAGGAACGTGTAATTAGAGGCTTGGCGATATATGAAATGAAATGTTCAGCCTGCCATAAATTGACAGATCAGCGCATTGTTGGGCCCGGTTGGAAAGAGTTGACAAAAAAACGCAAGCCTGAATGGATTATGAACATGATCACTAATGTAGATATCATGTTAGAAAAGGATGAGGAGGCACAGAAACTATTAGAACTCTGCTTAATGCGGATGCCAAATCAAAATATGTCGATTGGCGATGCGCGTGATGTGCTGGAGTTTATGCGCCAAAATGATGGCGAGAAATAAGACAACCTAACTCTTAATACCTATGAAACATTTCTTAAAAATTCTACTCGCAGCGTTTGTTGTTTTTTCCTGCGGGCAACAAACAACAACTACTACAAACGAACAGCCTGCATTGGCCCCCGGTGGTGGCCAATCAACGGTAGTTGACAATGAGTCGGCAAAGGATGTAGTGCGAATTGCAGTCAGTTCTCCCGATCACACAACACTGGTTGCAGCATTGAAAGCTGCCGAGTATGTCGATGCACTTTCCAATGCTGGTCCTTTCACCGTATTTGCTCCTACCAATGCCGCTTTTGATATGCTTCCAGCGGGCACAGTAGAAGGTTTGTTGAAGCCTGAAAGCAAAGATGCCCTTCGCAATATTTTAGAATATCATGTTTATGTTGGCGTACTAACAGAAAACATAATTCAGGATGGTATGAAGTTAAATCAAGTAAATCTCGAAAACGTAACACTCAATAAAAAGGATGGAAAAATTACCGTGAATGGTGCCAATGTAGTAGGTTCAGCCAGAGGTTCCAACGGAATTGTCTACATCATCGATCAGGTGTTACTCCCACCTCCCACCAAGTAAATAATCAACTATAAAATAACTCAACTATGAAGAATAAATTAATAAATCGAATCCTTGCTACGCTGGTTATTCTTAGCGGAATAGTATTGTGGCAGAGTTGTAAGCCTAAGGCACCAACTAGTGTAGCTATGGGTGATGCCGCTACTAGGTCTTTTGTGCCACCAGGAAAATATGATGAATTCTATAATATCGTTTCCGGTGGGTTTAATGGTCAGATGGCAGTCTACGGAATTCCTTCTGGTCGCTTGTTCAAAATTTTGCCGGTGTTCTCCGTATTTCCAGAAAGTGGTTATGGCTACAGTGAAGAAACCAAACCGATGTTAAACACATCACACGGGTTCATTCCATGGGATGATTTGCATCACATCGCACTCTCAACAACTAAAGGCGAACATGATGGGCGTTGGGCATTTGGCAATGCCAACAATACACCGCGTGTTGCACGCATTAACATGAAAACTTTTCGTACCGAAGAAATTTTGGAGATTCCAAATAGCGGTGGAAACCACTCTTCGCCATTCATTACTGAAAATACTGAGTACTTGGTAGCAGGTACCCGTTTTAGTATTCCAATGGGTAATAACAAAGATGTGCCAATCAGTTCATACAAAGAAAATTTTAAAGGCTCTATAAGCTTTGTAAAAATTGATCCCAAGGATGGTCATATGAATATTGCTTTTCAGTTGAGAACACCCGGTTTTAATTATGATTTAAGTCGGGCAGGCAAAGGTCCTTCGCACGGTTGGTTTTTCTTCTCTTGTTATAATACCGAACAAGCATACACACTGTTGGAAGTAAATGCATCCCAAAAGGATAAGGATTTTATCATGGCGGTGAATTGGAAAAAAGCAGAGGAATATATCGCACAAGGAAAAGGACGAGTTGAGAAAGCCAAGTACGCACACAATATATATAATGAAGAGGTACATTCAGCTACATCTACTATGCAACAAGAAGTTACTGTGCTCGATGTTACTGAGTTTCCAGACATTGTTTATTTTATTCCTTGCCCCAAGTCACCGCATGGTTGCGATGTAGATCCAACTGGTGAATACATTGTTGGAAGTGGTAAGTTAGCTGCGATGATGCCGGTGTTTTCTTTCACAAAAATTCAAAAGGCAATTGCTGATAAAGATTATGAAGGCGATTTCAATGGAATTCCTGTAATCAAGTATGAATCCGCATTGCATGGTGAAGTGAAGAAACCTGGCCTTGGCCCGTTGCATACTGAGTTTGATGAGAAGGGAAATGCCTATACATCTATGTTCGTTTCTTCCGAAATTGTAAAATGGAATGTAAAAACATTAGAAGTGTTGGATCGCGTACCTACTTATTACTCTATTGGTCACTTAAGTGTTCCAGGTGGACCAACTTCTAAGCCTCATGGAAAATATGTAATTGCTTATAATAAAATTACAAAAGATAGATTTTTGCCTACTGGCCCTGAGCTCACTCAATCGGCACAGATTTATGATATTAGTGGGGATAAGATGCAACTGATTTTAGATTTCCCGACAACAGGCGAGCCACATTATGCTGAGGCGATTCCGGCCAGCCTCGTTGCTCCCAATTCGGTTAAAATTTTTAAGTTGGAAGATAACAAACATCCATATGCAGCAATTGGAGAAGGGCAAGCCAAAGTTGTGCGCGATGGCAATAAGGTGCATGTTAGTATGACAGCCATTCGATCTCATTTAACGCCAGATAATATAGAAGGCGTACGTATGGGTGATGAGGTTTACTTTCACATAACTAATCTTGAACAAGATTGGGATGTACCGCACGGATTTGCAATTAAGGGAAATGCAAATGCAGAGATTTTGGTAATGCCCGGTGAAACTCAAACCTTAAAATTTATACCTGATGAAGTGGGGATTGTTCCATTCTACTGCACAGATTTTTGTTCAGCACTGCACCAGGAAATGTCGGGATACTTGCGTGTGTCACCAGCGGGTAGCAAGACGCCACTTAAATTTTCAACCGGAAAGATCGAGGAGGTTAATTGAGTTTGTCGTTCCTGCTCATATACTGGGAGTTGTTTTTTCATAGTTAGTAGTTAGAAACCCGCTCTGCGAAGGCGGCAGCGGGTTTCATTTTTAAAGAATAGGAAAATGAAATCGCTTAAACCAATATCCCGATTATTTATTGCTATTGCAGCTTTGCTTATGGTGAGTGCATACTTTGTACCACTCTGGCGAATACTCATGTGGGCGCCCCAATATCCTGAAGGCCTTGAAATGAATATCTGGATTAACAACATTACAGGCGATGTAAAGGTGATCAGTGCGTTGAACCACTACATTGGCATGAAGCATATTGAAGTGGAGATGTTTCCGGAATTTCAATATATGATTTACATAGTAGGTTTTTTAATTGCATTTGGATTGCTAGCGGCACTTGTCAATAAGCGATTTATGGTGGTTGCCTTCATGATGGTTCTTTTTGCAACGGGCGTTGCCGCACTTGTTGATTTTTATATGTGGGGTTACGACTACGGACATAACCTAGACCCAACGGCAGCAATAAATATTCCTGGCATGTCTTATCAACCGCCCTTAATTGGAACTAAGCAATTGTTAAACTTCACGGCATTCTCTGGCCCACATATTGGTGGTTGGATTTTCATGGCTTCAACGGGTTTAGTAATCGCTACGCTGGTTTATGAAATGTATTTTACAAAAAAGAAGGCATGAAGGTTATAGCTGTTATTCCATTCCTTTTTCTTTTTTTAGGCTGTGCGCCTGAACCTGAGGCTTTGAAGTTTGGTGTTGATTTTTGTTACACCTGCAAGATGACGCTAATGGATAAAAAATTTGGTGGTGAGATTGTGACCCAAAAAGGAAAAGTATATAAGTTCGATGATATCAAGTGTATGATTGATTTCTATAATTCGGGTTATGAATCAGAAGATCAAATGGCTTTTAAATTGGTAGTTGATTATTCGAATCCAGAAAATTTAATTGAAGCACAAGAGGCTTACTACGTAAAGTCAGATCAAATACGAAGCCCTATGGCAGGCGAGGTAGCCGCTTTCAACACTAAGGAAACAATGGATTTACGCAAGAAAGAATGGAAGGGTATTTGGTTGAGCTGGGGCGAATTAGTAACTGAGTTTAAGTAAATCGAATGATGTGAAGGTATTTCTCATATTTATATTTTCTCTACTAACCTTTCAAACTGTTTACGCTAAAACAATTTATGTTGGAAAGAGTGAAAAAATCACAAGCATAAAGGATGCAATCTATAGCGCGCAGCCAGGCGATACGGTAATAATCAGGCCCGGCATCTACAGAGAAGGTAATCTGTTAATCAATAAAAGTATCTCAATCATTGGAGAAAATTTTCCCGTGTTGGATGGTGAACATAAGTATGAAATACTAACCATAACTTCTAATGGAGTTACTATTGCTGGCTTGAAGCTTGTCAACACTGGCGTTTCAAGTATGAATGATTTGGCAGCCATTAAAGTTCTGAAAGCAAAAAATGTTTACGTAAAGGATAACGTGTTAGAAAATGCTTTTTTTGGAATCTATTTGTCAAATTCCAATAACTGTCTGATAGAAGGAAATAAGTTATCTGCAACGGCTAAGGAAGAACACGAGATTGGCAATGGCATTCACGCATGGAAGAGTGACTCGATAATGATAAATGATAATCAGGTGGTTGGTCACCGTGATGGAATATATTTCGAGTTTGTTACCAACTCGTATATAACAAATAATCGAAGTGAGAATAATAAACGATATGGACTGCATTTTATGTTTTCACATAATGATGAGTATAGAAACAATACCTTCAAAGGGAATGGCGCGGGTGTTGCTGTTATGTACACGAAAGGCGTTAAAATGTATAATAATCTATTCGATCACAATTGGGGTTCCTCTTCGTATGGATTGTTGTTGAAAGAAATTAGTGACAGCCACATTGAAGGAAATGTATTTCATAAAAACTCGATCGGAATTTTTATGGAGGGAAGCAATCGCAATAAAATTCTAAGTAACTCTTTTCATGAAAATGGCTATGCATTAAAATTACAAGCCAGTTGTGATGAAAATCTTATTCGCAATAATAATTTTCAACAAAACACTTTTGATTTGGTGACAAATGGAAGTTTGGTTCTTAATACTATTGAAAGTAATTATTGGGATCGGTATGAAGGATACGATTTAAACCGCGATGGCGTGGGGGACGTGCCTTACCGACCTATTAGTTTGTATGGAATGATTGTTGAAAGAATGCCAACCACTATCTTGTTGTGGCGCAGCTTCTTGGTGTTTTTGATGGATCGTGCCGAAAAGGCCATTCCACTTATCACCCCTGAAAATTTGAAAGATAATTCACCAGCCATGAAGCCTCATGATTGTAGTACATAATGCTTGTAAAAAATTTGGTCAACTGATTGCACTTGACCGGGTAAGTCTCGAACTGAGCATGGGTAAGAGTTATGCCCTCATTGGCCCCAATGGTTCAGGAAAAACAACTTTAATTAAAAGTATTCTTGGGTTGGTGGTTCCTACCTCGGGCGAAATTCTTTTTAATTCGAAAAGCATTTTTAACGATTGGAAATACCGCGAGCAAATTGGATACATGCCACAAATTGGACGCTACCCCGATAACATGCGGATAGGTCAATTGCTTGAAATGATGAAAAACATCAGACCCGGAGTTGCAAAAATTGACGAAGAATTAATTGACGAGTTCAAACTTGGCAAGATCTACGATAAGCGTCTGCATGCTCTTTCAGGAGGTACGCGACAGAAACTAAGTGCGTCACTTGCTTTTTTGTTTCATCCCCCGGTTATGATTTTAGACGAACCCACAGCGGGTCTGGATCCGATCTCGGTGGAAATACTTAAAGAAAAAATCCTTCATGAGAAAAAAATGGGCAAGTTGATGATTATTACTTCGCATGTCTTAAACGAGCTAGATGAATTAACCGAGCAATTGATTTATATGTTTGAAGGAAGAGTACAATACAATAATTCGATCGAATCCCTAAAGGAAGAAACGAGCGAACTGAAATTGAACAAAGCCATAGCAACATTCATCCGCCAAAACGAACTATTAGCTTCAGTAAACTGAAATAGTGATGACCCGACTTATTAAATATGTTTTCTATGACATCTTGCGAACAAGGTTCATTTTGTTCTATACATTTTTTTTATTGATCTGCACATTTGCTCTATTTCAGTTAGATGGTGACTTTGGAAAAGTTGTGCTCAGCTTAATGAATATTGTGTTGATGGCTGTGCCGTTGATCAGTGTAATCTTCACAACCATTCATTTTTTTAACTCCTATGAGTTTATTGAACTTATGTTAGCGCAGCCTATCAATCGCAGGTCGGTTTTTTTGAGTGAGTATTTGGCCGTTGCTTCTTCCTTATGCTTGGCCTACGTGATAGGAGTGGGGCTTCCTTTTATTATATATGGCGCCTGGCAACCAATTTCTAGTTTATTAATAACCGGAGTTTTTCTGACCTTAGTTTTTGTTTCTCTGGCCTTTTTTGCATCCGTGCTAACCCGCGATAAGGCAAAGGCGATTGGCATTGCGTTGTCGTTTTGGTTTTACTTTTCTTTAATCTATGATGGGCTGCTTCTATGGTTGGTGTATAGCCTTAGCGATTACCCGCTTGAAAAATTAACGCTTGCTTTAATCGCCCTTAACCCAATTGATCTAGCCAGAATTATCATGTTATTACAATTGGATATTTCGGCACTGATGGGTTATACAGGGGCATTTTACAGAGAGTTTTTTGGAAGCAGCTTAGGAATTCTATTTTCAGGGTCATTGCTGATTGTTTGGGTATTGTGGCCAATTTATTTTGCCTTACGAATTTTTAATAAGAAAGATCTCTGATTGTTTAGTAATGAAGTGGTTGATATTGTTTCATGTTTTAGGCGCTACAGTATGGGCTGGAGGCCATTTAATTTTAGCAACTGTTTTTCTGCCCAAAGCCTTACGCGATAAGAATCCCGATTTCATTCTCGGGTTTGAAAAGCAATTTGAGCAAATCGGAATCCCGGCACTTCTGGTGCAGGTGATTACTGGTATTTGGATGGCGCTGATTTATGTTCCATTTGGTCAATGGTGGCAGTTTTCAACATCGCATCATATATTATTGTGGACAAAATTGGGATTGCTTCTAGGTACAATTGGTCTTGCAATTCATGCACGGTTCTTTCTCATTCCTAAGTTGAAGCCCGAAACACTTCCCACGTTGGCGTTTCATATTGCATTGGTTACCGTGATAGCAATTATGTTTATTCTAACGGGCCTAAGTTTTAGATTTACTTATTTTTAAACGATGAATATTTTTGACACGCTTCAATTCAATCCGTCTAAGCCTTCAATTTTGATTGTGAGGAAATCGGAAACCATAAAGATGTTTTGTGTGGGACTATTAAAGGATCAGATTTTGGCAAAACATCAGGCAAAAGTTCCGAGTATGCTTATTGTGCTAAAAGGAAAAATAAAATTCTCAATCAGTGGAGAGGATATAGTTATGCCTCAGTCACAGACCTTTCAAATCCCGTTGAACACCGATCATGAGGTGACCGGACTTAGTGAGCAGAATATTTTCTTGATTACTCAGGAGCTTATTTGACATCCAACTATATGACCGAAATCCAAACCCGAAGCGATATAATCTTGTTGGTGGATCGATTTTACGAAAAAGTAAAACAGGACCAATTACTGGCTCCGGTGTTTGCTCATCTTGATTGGCCTAAACATTTACCAATTATGTATAACTTTTGGTCTTCCATGTTGCTGGGTGATCAGAGCTATCAGGGAAACCCGTTTCAAAAGCACATTGGATTACCGATTAAGTCCCAGCATTTTGATCGCTGGCTTAAACTGTTTACAGAAACCGTTGATTTAAATTTTATCGGAACAAAAGCAGATGAAGCCAAATCCAGAGCCCAAAGCATTGCGGGGATTTTTCAACATAAATTGGGTCTTAATTAAGTCCTAATTACCCAATCCTTAAGCCTTAAGCCGGCAAGCAACAACATCATCAGTAAAACAAATACAGTTTTGGGCACCCACTCTTGCTGAGGCTTTTTGTAAATCAAGAATAGCATCAATAGGAATAAAATGATTTTTAGGAGTTGGTCCTGCTAGGTGTACCCGATGAAAAGTAAATTTTCGACTATGGAAAGGGCAATCAGAATTACCGCCCATAAAAAGAACTTTATAAAGTTTTCAAAGTAGAATACTTTATGGGTATCTCTAAAAACCCTTGCTCTCATTACCTCAACCCCTGCCCCTTCTCCAAAAGTGAAGGGTAAACGGAGTTTTTAGAGATGCCCTTATAATAATCCGTGCCACCATGCATGTGTTCACCATGGAAAAGTATGCGCGCCAGAATAAAAAGATTGATGGGGTAGAGGATCGTGAAAAGAAATGTGGATAACATCCATACGGTTATAAATCGTATGTCGTAAAGCACCCACCACTTCTGAATGTGTAAGAAGAACACAAAAACGATCCACATCAGGTGGGGCCAATAGAGTTTTACTTGGTTCCATTTGCGGATAATGTCGGCAAGGCCAGAAACTATTTGAGTTATACCCATGCCTAAAATAATGGAAATGAGGACGGTAACGTATTCAAAGGGCGTCATCTAAGCAAAGATTAGTCTGAAGAGCGCTGTATCTCTATTTAAATTCATTCTAAATAATGCCACTAAACAAACGACATAGTTAATGCGGCTAAGTATGAACAGTTTAACATCTGAAGGGGAATGTTTGTAAAGATTAAATACAACTCAAAATAATTACTGCACTCATAAAATTTAATTTGAAATAATGCATTCGCAATGTAGATTTGTGCGATTCCATAAAAATAAATGGATATCTAACCGCGTCACGATGAAGAAACGATTATCTGATCCCGTTAAGCTCTTAACACTAGTACTTTTTTTACTAACACTTAGTCTTAATTCTTTTGCACAAGAAATTCCTACGGATGCAGCAGCCATAAGTGCTGGGGAGGCTTTATTTAATGGAAACTGTAAGTCATGCCATCGTATAAAGCAAAAATTAGTTGGTCCGGCATTGGCTGGCATTGAAACCCGTGCGCCATCAATTGAGTGGATTTTCGATTGGGTTCGCAATCCCGCCAAGGTAATAGCCAGTGGCGATGAATATGCTAACAAAATTTACAACGAGTATAATAAAAGCAACATGACGGCTTTTAACAATTATACTAATGAGCAAATATTAAGCATACTTGCCTATGTAAAGTCAGAGGCGGAAAAAGTAGATGCACCTGCTGTAGGAGCTGTATCAGCAGACGGCAGTGGTGCAGGACAGGGAGTTCCAACAACTTATCTGAACGCTATTCTTATTGGGATGATTTTAATCCTTGTATTGCTGATCGTCATTTTGGTGTTTATTGTTAGTGCGCTTAAGAAATATCTTGATCAGAAAGATCTAAGTACTGAAGATCAGGAAGTTGTTCATTCTAAATACACACTGGGCTCGATGGTTCGCAGCTCGGGCTTCATATTTTTAGTAATCTTTATTGTAGCCGCAGTTTCATTTAAGAATGTTATTGACGGACTTTATACGATTGGCATTCAACAGAACTATCAACCCAAACAGCCCATAGCATTCTCGCATAAAATCCATGCAGGGCAGTATGAGATAGAATGCAAGTATTGCCATACTGGTGCTTTAAAAGGAAAGCAAGCCAACATTCCTTCCCCAAACATTTGTATGAACTGCCATAGTCAGATTAAAGAAGGAACTAATACAGGTAAAGGTGAGATAGCAAAGATTTACGCAGCAATTGGTTTCGACCCTGAAACGAGTACCTATTCAGGTAAACAAAAGCCGATTGAGTGGGTGCGCATTCACAACCTGCCTGATTTAGCTTACTTCAATCACTCGCAACACGTAAATGTTGCCGGTATTGAATGTCAGACGTGCCACGGCCCTGTTCAAGAAATGGATTTGGTAAAACAATATTCATTATTAACCATGGGCTGGTGTATCGATTGTCACCGAAAGACAGACGTAACCACCAAGGGCAATGCTTATTATGACAAACTATTGGAACTTCATAATAGCAAGAAGGCATTGAAGGTAGAAGATATTGGAGGATTAGAATGTGCAAAATGCCATTATTAACAATTACGAATTAGGATTTACGATTAGATAGATTTAGACCGGCTCTATGAGTACAACAAAAAAGACATACTGGAAAGGCTTGCCCCAACTGAAGAACGATTCGGGTTTTGTTAAACATGCTGACAAAGAGTTTGTGGATTTAGGTGTTCAGGAAGACCCAGGTCATTCACGCAGGGACTTTTTGAAAATGATGGGGTTTAGCGTTGCCGCTGCTTCATTGGCTGCGTGCGAAGCTCCTATCCGCAAAGCAATTCCTTATGTAAACAAACCAATGGATGCTGATCCGGGCATTCCTAATTATTATGCATCCAGCTATATCAATGGCGGTGATTATTGCAGTATTGTAGTTAAAGTACGTGATGGCCGACCAATCAAAATAGAGGGGAACAGTCTTTCAAAAGTGACCATGGGCGGAACAAGTGCCCAAGTGGAAGCTTCTGTTATGTCTTTGTATGATAACTATCGCTTGCGCGGACCCAAAGCCAGTACCGAAAATAAAGACTGGGAAAGTTTAGATAAAGAAATTATTGCCAAGCTGGATGAAATCTCTGCCAAAGGTGGCCAGATTCGAATTGTTAGTAACACAGTTCTTAGTCCAAGCACGAAAGCAGTTATTGATAAATTCAAAGCGAAGTATCCAACTACTTCTCACATTCAATACGATCCAATTTCGAATTATGGAATTTTAAAAGCCAACAAAGAGTCTTTCGGTTCGGCTATGATTCCTTCTTATGATTTCAGTAAAGCAAAAGTGATTGTAAGTATTGGTGCCGATTTCTTAGGCACCTGGTTGTCGCCAATTGAGTTTACCAAGCAGTTTGCAGTAAACAGAGAAGTGACAGAGGAGAAAAAAGATATGTCGCGCTTATATCAGTTTGAGTCTAATCTTTCACTTACTGGTGCCAATGCAGATTATCGCTCCATGATCAAGCCTTCGCAGGTAGGTTTAGTTGTAGCTCAGATCTATAATATCCTTTCAGGAAATGGAGCCAAGAGCATTGATAAGATAACACACCTCGAAAAAGCAGCTGCTGAGTTAAAAGCAAATCAAGGTAAAGCCTTGGTAGTATGCGGTTCTAATGATAAGTCTATACAAGTAGTTGTTAACGCTATCAATAATTTATTAGGAAGCTATGGGTCAACCATTCTTCCAGGTTCTCCTATCAATTTCCGTCAAGGTAATGATGAAGAGATGGCAGGATTTGTTGCCGATGTGCAAGCGGGCAAGGTAGATGGAGTTATATTCTACAATTGTAATCCGGTTTACGATTATCCAAAAGGAGAAACGTTAACTGCAGCATTGAAGAAGATGACGCTTAGTCTATCAACCTCAACAACGCCAGATGAAACTGCTTCCGAAGCAGGCTTCATTGCCCCTGATCATCATTATCTGGAATCGTGGAACGATGCTGAACCAAAAGCAAATTCATTTAGCCTTTCCCAACCGACTATTAGTCCGTTGTTCAAGACAAGACAAGTTCAAGAGAGTTTGTTAGTATGGGCGGGTGAAAGCAAAACTGAATACTTTGCTTTTATTCAGGAAAATTGGAAAAACAAATTCTTCTCAGCTAGCGCTGGATTAGATTTCCAGAGCTTCTGGGATAAATGTTTATATGATGGGGTGCTTGATATTAGTGCAGCGCCTCAAACTTATTCCTTTGCAGGAAATGTTGAAGGTGCTTTATCAGCAATTTCCTCAACCTACAAAGCTTCTAATACTGGATATGAGTTAACCATTCACGAAAGTTATGGGGTGGGCAATGGTTCGCAGGCAAACAATCCTCTACTTCAAGAATTGCCTGATCCTATTACAAAAGCAACCTGGGATCACTATGTTACTGTCGCTCTGAAAGATGCAAATGAACTTGGAATTGAAAATGATTCTGAAGGAAGAACCCAATTAGTGAACTTAACGGCTAACGGAAAAACAGTTACCGTTGCTGCACTTGTTCAGCCTGGTCAAACACCGGGTACATTGGGTATTTCTTTAGGGTACGGTCGCACAAAAGTGGGTAAAGTAGGTGAGAACATTGGAGCAAATGTTTACCCATTGCTTTCAACAGGAGAGGCACTAGGATTTAGTGTAATTAGTGGAGTTAAATTAGAAAAGACAGATCAGGCCTTTCAATTAGCGCAAACTCAGACTCACCAAACCTACATGGGTCGCGAGAATGTAATTCAGGAATCCATTCTTTCAGATTATGTAAAAGATCCGGAATACTGGAATGATCGTTCAGCAAAGGTTACTAAATGGAAAGAAAAAGTAGAGCCAAGCACACTTAGCATGTGGAAAGGTCATGAATACAAGAACCATCATTGGGGAATGTCTATTGACTTGAATACATGCACCGGTTGTGGCTCCTGTGTAGTTGCTTGTAATGTAGAAAATAACGTAGCCGTTGTTGGCAAGCAGGAAGTGATCAACCGAAGAGAAATGCATTGGCTGCGAATCGATCGCTACTATACTAGCGAAGCGGATGTTGAAGATTACAAAGGAATGGAGATCGCTTCAGAGAATCCGGAAGTGGTATTTCAACCGATGCTATGTCAGCATTGCAACAACGCACCATGCGAAACGGTTTGTCCGGTTGCGGCAACAACCCACAGCACTGAAGGCTTAAATCAAATGACCTACAACCGTTGTATTGGTACTCGCTATTGTGCAAACAACTGTCCTTATAAAGTAAGACGCTTCAACTGGTTTAAGTATCATCACAATAGCCAGTTTGTTGATTCTAACCCGGCCATGAACACCGACTTAGGGCGCATGGTATTAAATCCGGATGTTACCGTTCGTTCGCGCGGGGTAATGGAAAAATGTTCTTTCTGTGTGCAACGCATTCAAGCTGGAAAGCTTACCGCAAAGCGTGAAAGAAGAACGTTGAAAGATGGTGAAGTTGTTACAGCCTGTCAGGCAGCTTGTTCAACAGGCGCAATTCTTTTTGGCGACATGAACAATCCTGAAAGCAAAATTAGCAAGTTGCTGCAGATCGAACACTATATAGAAGTTGAGAAAGAAGATGGTACAAAGGAAACTGTGTTTAATACCACTATTGATAAAAAGTATAACAACCCAAGAGCTTACAGGGTGTTGGAAGAAATTGGTGTGAAACCAAACATCTTCTACCTCACTAAGATCAGGAATAAAGATAAAATAAAAGAGAACGCATAGTTTTTAGAATAAGGAATTGATACGAAACTGAGTATGCAAGCAACTTCAACATTACGTGAATCTTTAATTACTGGTGGAAAAACCGTTCGAGATGTTTCCGAAGACATTAGCCGGCAGGTGGAGGGCAAACCGACACGTCTCTGGTGGATGGCCATGGGTATTTCCCTTGTGTTTTTAATGTTTGGTGTCTATTGTCTTACTACAGTCCTCTGGGAAGGCATAGGCATGTGGGGATTAAATAAAACGGTGGGTTGGGCTTGGGATATCACAAACTTCGTTTGGTGGGTAGGTATTGGTCACGCAGGCACATTGATTTCGGCCATCCTTTTACTGTTTCGTCAGAAATGGAGAATGTCGATCAACCGCGCAGCGGAAGCGATGACAATCTTTGCCGTTATCTGTGCGGCTACATTCCCGCTAGTACACATGGGTCGTTTATGGTTGGGATTTTACTGGGTACTACCTTTACCAAACACCTGGGGTTCGCTGTGGGCTAACTTCAACTCACCGTTGCTCTGGGACGTATTTGCCATCACAACGTACTTCATCGTTTCATTGGTGTTTTGGTACATTGGTTTGATTCCTGATTTTGCGGTTATCCGCGATCGTGCCATTAGGATGGGTAATAACACGCGTGCTACCATTTATAATGCCTTAAGTTTTGGATGGGATGGAGCTGCAAAAACGTGGATGCGTTACGAATCAGTAGCGTTAATCCTCGCTGGTCTCTCGACACCACTCGTGCTTTCAGTCCATACCATTGTATCTTTCGACTTTGCAACCTCAGTGGTACCGGGTTGGCACACCACTATTTTCCCACCATACTTTGTTGCGGGTGCGATTTTCTCAGGCTTCGCTATGGTGCTCACCCTGTTGATTGTAACCCGCAAAGTGTTTAAGCTTGAAGATTACATTACGATCTATCACATCGAACTAATGAACATTGTAATCATCATTACAGGTTCAATTGTTGGTATTGCTTACATCACGGAGTTTTTTGTTGCGTGGTATGCTCAGGTACCCGCTGAGTATTATGCGTTCTATAATCGTGCTACCGGACCTTACTGGTGGGCCTATTGGTCTATGATGACGTGTAATGTTATTTCCCCGCAACTCTTTTGGTTCAAAAAAATACGTACTAACATCGTTTCCACATTTGTGCTCTCCATTATTGTGAACATCGGTATGTGGTTCGAGCGCTTTGTAATTATTGTAACCTCTATTCACCGCGACTATCTGCCGTCAAGTTGGGCAATGTTTTATCCAACCATGTATGATGTGGGAGAGTACTTATTAACATTTGGCTTTTTCTTTACAGCCTTCTTCCTATTTGCTAAGTTTTTCCCGGTGATAAACATGGCTGAAGTAAAAAGTATTATAAAATCAACTTCCGAAAGGAAGCATTAATAGCGTATGAACAACACGACCGAAAATTATTTAGTGGGTATTTTTGACGATGAAGATATACTGCTTCACAGTGTAGAAGGTATTCGTGAGAAAGGTGTGAAAATACATGAAGTCTATACTCCATTTCCTGTCCATGGGTTGGACGAAGTGCTAGGATACACACGTTCGCGTTTGCCTATTGCTGCATTTCTATTCGGCATTACCGGTACCATCCTTGCCCTCACCATGCAAATCTGGATGTTGGGGTTTGACTGGCCTATGATTATCGGTGGAAAGAATTATGTTTCATTACCACCATTCATTCCGGTAACTTTTGAGTTGACTGTGTTATTGTCTGCCTTGGGTATGGTTGCAACCTTCTTTATTGTAAGCGACATGAAGCCTTACAAAAAACCACGGTCATACGACATTCGCAGCACAGATGATAAGCATGTGATGGCCATTGATTTGGCTGCAAATAAATTGAGTAAAGATGATATCAGCCGCATCCTAAAGGATAACGGGGCATCGGAGGTAAATGAGAAGAACTTTTAATATGAGGCAAATGCGTTTAATACTTTCAGGCTTTGCGATTATAACCGCGGCCACTTTATTGACTGGTTGCAAAGCTGGTGGTGATAATCCAGGGACGGAATATGCTCCTAACATGTACCACTCAGTTGCATACGAGGCGCTAATACAGATTACAGATAAGGATGCTGGAAAATGGGTGAACTCATTGGATACTGATCGTGGAGAGTATTATAACTCCAACCCTTACAATCCTTACACTATGAATATGCGTTTGCCTGTAGCTAATACCGTTCGCAGGAATGCAAATGGCTGGTTGCCGTATCGCGGTGCTAACGATACAACAGGGCTCAGGTTATCAAATGAGTTGGTAAATCCTTATGATGTTGCACCAGCTATTTTAGCCCAGGGAAAAACCCTCTACGAAAGCAATTGCCTGCATTGCCATGGAGCGAAAGGTGCTGGCGATGGTAAAGTAGCTGATAAATATCCAGGTGTGGCCAATTTGAATGGCGATGCTTACAAAAACATGACTGAAGGACATATATTCCATGTGATTACCTATGGAAAAGGCTTAATGGGCTCACATGGGTCTCAAGTAAACGAAGAAGAGCGTTGGAAGATTGCCAAGTATGTAAAACAACTACAATCGAATTAAAACTTACTAGATATCAAACCACATGGTAGCAGACGAACAGTATATTTTTAAGCCAGAAACGAAACGAAGTATTTTTATTCTATTGGGTGTAGGTATACTTCTTTTTGTAGTAGGTGTTTTCATGGCCATGAACGCAGGAGAACATCATGCGGCAGAAGGTCATCATGCCTCGGTTGAAATTTCTAAAACCTTGGTAGCAAGCACAGAGCCAGCAGGCGAGGCTTCAGCCGAACATCATGAAACAGCTATTTGGTTAAAGAAGATATATTCTTCACTTTGGCATAACAACGTGTTCTTTACAGGCATGGGTCTTATTGGGTTGTTTTTTGTAGCTATTCAATATGCTGCGCAGGCAGGATGGTCGGCTCCAATTAAACGTATTCCGTTGGCCATGGGGCAGTGGATTCCGATCTCTGGTATTTTAATGTTAGGGCTTTGGTTTTTTGTAAAAGGAGACGTGTTTCATTGGACTCATCATTCACTTTATGTTGAAGGCACTGAAGAATTTGATAAAGCATTGAACGCCAAAAGTCCCTATTTCTTCTGGCCATTGCACGCTGGCGGATTTCCAGCTTTTTACATTTTAAGAATGGTTTTGTTCTTTGGATTATGGTATTGGTTTTTTACCCTTATCAAAAAGAAAATGTTGGCTGAAGATATTGAAGGCGGCACATCCAATTGGACCTCTGCAAGAAAATGGTCAGCAATCTTTTTAGTATTCTTTGGTTATAGTTCTTCGATAGCTGCTTGGGATTGGGTAATGAGCATTGACCCGCATTGGTTCAGTACCATGTTTGGCTGGTATGTGTTTGCAAGCTGGTGGGTAGCAGGATTAGCCATGATTACTTTAATTGTTGTGAATCTTAAAGAAGCAGGCTACCTGAAAATGGTTAATGCCAATCACCTGCACGATTTAGGAAAATTCATTTTTGCTTTTAGCATTTTCTGGACATACATCTGGTTTAGCCAGTTTATGTTGATCTACTATGCCAACATTCCTGAAGAAACTGTATACTTCATTGAACGAATTCAGAATGCTCCGTATTCCTGGATATTTTATTTGAGCCTGATCTTAAACTTCGTGCTTCCATTCTTGTTATTAATGACACGAGATGCTAAGCGACACATGTCTATGTTGAAAGTAGTTTGTCCGATTGTGATTGTAGGTCACTGGTTCGATTTCTATAATATGGTAACACCGGGTGTAATGCAGTATGATGGAGGATTAGGATTAATAGAGATTGGATTGGCATGTGTTTTTTGCGCAATGTTTTTATACGTCACCATGAATGCACTTTCTAAAATGCCTTTGGTAGCCAAGAATGATCCGATGATGGAGGAGAGTTTGAATCACCACATTTAATTTGGAAACACTGAATAAAGAAAAAGTATGATGAGTTTGATAATTGGTTTGGGGGTAGTGTTGCTGCTGGGCATACTCTACCTGATTTTCAGGATAGGAAACCTTGTGGGGTTGGTTAAGGGAAAAGAAGAAGAGGAAGAAGAAGATTCCTCATGGAATACAATAAACGCTTACCTGCTGCTTTTCTTTATGATTGGTGGTTTGGGTTGGTTTTTTTGGTATTCATATGTTCATTTTGAAGGTTATACATTGCCTGTTGCCAGTGAGCATGGTGAGGTAACAGATTATCTATTCTGGCTAACTATGGCCGTTACGGTGGTTGCCTTTGCCCTTATTTTCATCGTTATGTTCTGGTTCACCTTTAAATATCGGTATCAAAAAGGAAGAAAGGCAGTTTTTTTTGCGGATGATCATAAACTTGAAATTGCTTGGACTGTTGTTCCTGCAATTGTGTTAGCGCTCTTGATATTTAGCGGGTTAAAGGCTTGGAACGATATAACGGGTCCGGCCTCTAAAGATGCTTATGTTATCGAGATGGTAGGTCAGCAATTTTTGTGGACTGCGCGCTATCCTGGTGTAAAAGATAAGATGCTTGGAAAGCAGAACTATAAAATGATTGATGCCTCTAATGAATTTGGTCTGGATCTATCCGATAAAAATTCGTTTGATGATTTCAAATCACTTGAGTTGCACTTACCGAAAGGTACTGAAGTTCAGTTGATGATTCGCGCGAAGGATGTTTTGCACAGTGTGTTTTTACCACATTTTAGGTTGAAGATGGATGCTGTGCCCGGTATGTACACAACATTTAAGTTCATCCCAACAAAATCAACAGCTGATATGCGTGAAGAAACGGGTAATCCAAATTTCAACTACGAAATGGCTTGTACTGAAGTTTGTGGGCGTGGCCATTTTTCAATGCGCTTTCCGGTTTTTGTTCATGACACCATTGAAGATTACGAAAAATGGATGGCTTCGCAAGAGGCTTGGCTGAAGCAGAACCCTGATTACTTAAAACGGGTTCCAGCTAATTTAAGAGAGGCGGCAATTATTAAATCAGGTATTCCGGTTGATAGCCAAGAAGCAATCATGGCAGCTCCGGTTACTGTTACATTAAACTAAGATATTTGGAATCATGGCAACAATAGATTTGCATCAGACTACATCTACCGAGCATCATGACGATCATGGTCACGACCACGCTCATCATGGAAATTTTTGGACTAATTACGTTTTCTCTGAAGATCATAAAGTAATAGCAAAACAATTCCTGATTTCAGGCATGGCTTGGGCGCTCATTGGAGGAACTCTTTCAGTACTTTTTAGATTACAGTTAGGATTTCCAAATGCTGACTTGTCGTGGTTGAAACCAGTTCTTGGAGGTTGGTTAACACCTGAAGGAAAAATTGATCCTGAATTTTATTTGGCGCTGGTAACCATGCACGGTACCATCATGGTGTTCTTTGTTCTTACAGCTGGCTTGAGTGGAACGTTCAGTAACTTTTTAATTCCGCTTCAGATTGGTGCGCGTGATATGGCCAGCGGTTTTATGAATATGTTGTCTTACTGGTTCTTCTTTTTATCCAGTTGCATCATGTTTACTTCTTTGTTTATTTCAACAGGACCTGCATCTGGAGGTTGGGTAATTTACCCACCACTTAGTGCGTTGCCGCAGGCCATGCAAGGCTCTGGGTTAGGAATGACGTTGTGGCTTGTAGCTATGGTATTTTTCATCGTAAGTTCGCTACTGGGCAGCATCAACTACATTTCTACGGTAATCAACATGCGCACAAAAGGCATGTCGTTTACTAAGATGCCTCTTACTATCTGGGCATTTTTCTTTACCGCTATTATTGGTATTCTTTCTTTCCCTGTTTTGTTTGCAGCTGCTTTATTACTGGTTTTCGACAGAAGTTTCGGTACTAGCTTTTATCTATCTGATATATATATAGGTGGTGAAGCGTTACCAAACCAGGGTGGAAGTCCTATTTTGTTCCAGCACTTATTCTGGTTCTTAGGTCACCCCGAAGTATATATTGTGTTATTGCCGGCATTGGGTATCAGTTCAGAGATTATCGCCACTAATTCGCGGAAGCCAATTTTCGGTTACAAAGCGATGGTTGGCTCTATGTTATTTATTGCAATCTTATCATTCGTGGTATGGGCGCATCATATGTTTGTAACGGGTATGAATCCTTTCTTAGGTTCAATTTTTACTTTACTTACGTTGATTATTGCAGTGCCGTCTGCAGTTAAAATCTTTAACTACGTAACTACACTTTGGAAGGGTAATATCAAGTTCACAGCCGCCATGTTGTTTTCTATCGGTCTTGTTTCATTTTTCTTAACTGGCGGTATTACTGGTATCTTTTTAGGTAATTCAGCCATTGACATTCAATTGCATGATACCTATTTCGTTGTTGCTCACTTCCATTTGGTAATGGGCAGTGCTTCCTTCTTTGGAATGGTGGCTGGTGTTTATCATTGGTTCCCTAAAATGTTTGGTCGTATGATGGATGAGAAACTTGGGTATATACACTTCTGGTTAACGTTTGTAGGCGTTTACCTTGTGTTCTTCCCAATGCACTATATTGGTATTGCAGGGTTTCCAAGAAGATATTATTCATGGACAAACTTTGAAACCTTCAGTGGCTTTGCAGACTTAAACATGTTGGTGAGTATTGCCGCCATCATGACATTAGCCGCTCAATTCATTTTCTTGTTCAACTTCATCTATAGTATATTCCGCGGTAAGCAGGCATCAGCAAACCCATGGAAATCAACAACTTTGGAGTGGACAACACCACGTATTCCCGGACACGGAAACTGGCTTGGAGAAATTCCAACCGTGTATCGTTGGCCATATGATTATAGCAAGCCCGGTGCGAAGGATGATTATATTCCGCAGCATATTCCATATTCTGAAACTCCAGAATCAAACTTGCCTCATGAGAATGAGTTGATCAAATTGGAAATGGAGGAGAATGCTATTGTGGTAGAAGGTCATAAGCATTAACGACATTTACGATTCAATAATCAAGGTTGTCGATCGATTAATCTTGCTTGTTAAATTTTGAATTACTTAAATGGACGAAGCAAATACAGCGACCAAAGGATTTAGAAAGCTTTGCCTTTCGACTTTAGTCGCTGTTTATTTTTTAATATTATTGGGCGGTATCGTGCGCACCACAGGGTCGGGTATGGGTTGCCCCGATTGGCCCAAGTGCTTTGGCACGTGGATTCCTCCAACATCAATCGATCAACTACCCTTAGATTACAAAGAGAAGTTTTCAACCTTTCGGAACACTAAGAATCAAAAATTTGCCCGATACCTTACTGTTTTTGGATTTAGAAAAACAGCGAACGCAATTTTAACGGATGATTCAATTTTAGAGGAGGCAGATTTTAATGCTACCAAAACCTGGATTGAATATGCGAATAGGGTTGTTGGCGTTATTATTGGATTTTTAATTGTTGCTCTTTTTTTTCGATCACTTAGGTTTAGAGGAAATAGACCCTCATTCTTCTGGGTTTCTTTTGCCACATTAATTATTGTTATCATTCAGGGCTGGTTTGGATCTATTGTGGTATCAACCAATCTTACTTCGTGGACAATTACGTTGCACATGCTTCTTGCCTTTGTGCTTATCGGATTGTTGGTTTGGCTGTATGTAAATAGCGGTGAACCTGAGCCCATGATGGTATCGTTGAGTCTTAAATTAATGTTGGCTGCTTGTATGATACTACTACTTGTGCAGGTTGTTTTAGGCACTGAGGTTCGAGCGGCTATCGATCGGGTTGCCGCGCAATTACAACCTCGCGAAAACTGGATTTCTGCTGTGTGGGCAAAGTTTGTTATCCACCGCACATTCTCTTGGGTGGTGTTAATTTTTAACGGTGTATTAGTTGGGTTATTGGTTAAAACTACTGGCCGGAATCCTTTAACAGTAAGCCTTATCGTGTTAATTTTGCTCACCTTATTGACAGGGGTTGGTATGGCTTATTTGTCAGTGCCAGCCGCTTTGCAGCCAGTTCATTTGCTGTTGGCCACTGTCACGTTTGGCGTGCAGTTTATTTTGTTTTTGAGACTTACAACAAATAAGGTAAATGAGTTAGTAAATTAAATATGACTTCAAATATTCAACCTGCTTCTGGATTAACCTTTGTGCTTTACAAGACTAAAGCCTTTGTTGAACTATTAAAAGTTCGACTCTCCATGTTGGTAGCTTTTTCCTGTGCTTTTGGGTATGGACTTGCTACTCATGGTAGTGTGAATTGGGAAGTATTAATCATGTTATTTTTTGGTGGGTTCCTTCTTTCTGGTGCATCAGGTGCTATCAATCAAATTCTTGAAAGAGATTTTGATAAGGTGATGACCCGCACACAAAACAGACCAATCCCCACAGGCAGATTGAGCGTAAGCGAAGCAAACATTTTTGCAGGCATTTGTTTACTGTTGAGTTTACTGATTTTGTGGATCTATACGAATCCGCTCACCGTGTTGCTCTCGTTCGTTTCGATGGTGTTGTATAGTTTTGTGTACACACCCCTTAAGCGGGTAGGCCCGATAGCTGTTTTTGTTGGCGCTATTCCTGGGGCACTTCCGCCACTATTAGGATGGATTGCAGCAACAGGTGCAATTACACATGAGGCGTTAATCATTTTCGGAATTCAATTTATTTGGCAGTTTCCGCACTTCTGGGCAATTGCCTGGGTGGCTGATGATGATTATAAAAAAGCTGGATTCAAATTGTTGCCATCGGGTGGAGGTAAAGATCACAACACGGCAGTTCAAATAATGATTTATACTTTGTTTTTAATCCCACTGGGTTTGTTGCCCGCCAAGTTCGGAATCACCGGGTTAGATTCAGCCATTGTAGCAACCGTATGCGGAGTTGCCTTTTTCGCCCAAACGTTTTCACTTTTGAAAACAGGAAGCCGTCAATCCGCGTTAAGAATTATGTTCGGTTCGTTTTTGTATTTACCGATTGTGCAGATTGCTTATTTGTTAGATAAAATTTAAAAAGGGGAAAGAATGGAGAAGTCGATGTCAACAGATTTTAAGATTGTAGAAGAGCCAAAGCAACCCATCTCAATGAATCCAAAGAAATTTGGGTTGTGGTTGTTCATTGGCAGTGTTGTGATGTTATTTGCCGCTTTTACATCAGCCTATATAGTGCGGCAAGCCGAAGGTAATTGGTTGGTTTTTGAGTTGCCGACTTTATTTACCATTTCATCTATTGTAATTTTTATAAGTAGTATCACGATGCATGGAGCCTATCTGGCTGCCAAAAAGGATAATCTGGAAACGGTAAAGATTTTGATTACGATAACAACGGTTTTAGGACTTGTGTTTTTGGTGCTGCAATTTGAAGGTTGGCAGGATTTAGTTTCGCGGCAAGTTTATTTGGTAGGAAATCCCTCAGGGTCATTTCTCTATATCATTACAGGCCTGCATGGTCTGCACTTAATCAGTGCCATTATCTTTTTGCTGATCGTTATGGTTTCTACCTACCGGTATCAGATTCATTCTAAAAGCCTGAATCAGATAGAAATGTGCGTAACCTACTGGCATTTTTTAGGCGGTCTTTGGCTATATTTGTTTGTATTCCTATTATTGTATCGATAAATCTAATATCTGATTATGGCAAATAGTACAGCCACAGCAATTTCTGAAAAAGGCCTTTGGGATGGCGGAGTTTCACCCATGGGTGCGAGCTACGGCAAGCTCATGATGTGGTTCTTTCTGCTCTCAGATGCATTTACTTTTTCCGGTCTACTAATTACCTACGGGTTAGTTCGTTCTTCGCATCCGGCATGGGAAGGAGTGCGTGAAGAGTTCGTTTTCTCCACAGAATACTGGCCTATTCCCGAACGTGTTTTTGAGGCAGTTCCATTTTTACATGGTATTTCATTGCCTCTTGTGTTTGTTGGTATCATGACCTTCGTTCTTATTATGAGTTCGGTAACAATGGTGCTGGCAGTGGAAGCAGGCCATCGCATGGATAGAAAGGCTGTTGAAAAGTGGATGCTTTGGACACTTCTCGGGGGCATTGCCTTCTTAGGCTGTCAGGCTTGGGAGTGGACCCACTTTATTGTGGGCACCGAAACAGCTACCATCAAGGAGGTATTTAATTTGACCACTGGGATCTGGGATAAGGTGCCAGTCACCGGAGCCAATCTTCATGTCAATCAATATGGTCCACAAGCCTTTGCTGATTTCTTTTTCTTCATTACAGGATTTCACGGCTTCCACGTTTTTAGTGGAGTAATGTTTAATTTCCTTATTTATTATAACACCGTTACGGGTGTATATGAGCGCAGAGGCCATTATGAAATGGTTGAGAAGGTTGGTTTGTATTGGCACTTTGTGGATTTGGTTTGGGTATTTGTATTTACATTCTTTTATCTTGTATAAATAAAATAGCATGGCACATCATTCAATCGAGCCTCAAGTAACAGTACTTCCGCCCGACAAGGAGAAAATAAAAAGACTTTGGACTGTTGCTGGAATTTTAGGGTTAATAACCGCTGTTGAATTTGCTATTGCATTTTTATGGCCACACGGGGTTGCCAAAACTGCCCTCTTTGTAATACTCACTATTGTTAAGGCAGGTTATATCGTTGGTGAGTTCATGCACCTTCGCTACGAGGTAAAAGTTCTTTTCTGGGCTATTCTTGTTCCGGTCTTGTTTATTATTTGGATGCTGGTTGCGTTTGTCTATGAAGGGATGAAGATGCCTGTTTTTCTTTGATGAATAGCAATTGACAGTTGACAAAGAGTAAAGTCTGGATTTCACATTGACATAAGTTCATGATTTTTGTCAATTCTTTTCTTGTCAATTTCAAAAAAGAAATAATAAAAAAAGTAGAGTAACAAATGAGTGCTAAGGTGAAGAACTTTAGCCTTCTTTTTGTGTTGATACTATATCCATGTTAAAGAAACTGATTTACCTTTTCCTTGCCTTGCTTTTGCCAATCGGAGTATTTCTGTTTCTGAAAGCGTTTGGTAAAAATGAGTTTACAATTCCTGTTTACTTTGAAAAGGAAATGGCTGAGTACCCCACCTCCTGTTCATACGATTATGCAACGCCTTATTCAGTGCCAGATTCCATTATGAAAGCAGCAGGCCGGAAAGGAGAGTCCGTAGTATTAATCATTGCAGATCATTCCCCAGAGGTAAAGAAGAATCTTAGACATTTAGCTGAAGAGTTTGAATCAAATGACTTCCAGCTTATTTCTTCAGATGAAACCAACGAGTGGGATAGATGGTATGCGTGTTTCTTCTTTTTAAAGAAGCCGTGGACGGCCGTGTTGATTGATTCGGATAGGAAAATAAGAGGGTATTATGCGCCAAATTCCCGTGAGGAAATGGATCGACTGATTGTTGAAATGAAAATTTTATTGAAACAATATTGAATATTATATTTTACCGCAAAGGCGCTATGTCGCAAGGAATATGTTTTCCAACCGAGTAGATTGACCAACAAAACCTTGTAGCTGCGCCTGCCTTTGCCGAAACGGTTTGTGCAGGCTCGTGATAGCGGTAATTTGAATTGTATTGAAATGAAGGAAAACAAAGATCCATATCGTAAATTAATAATTGTACTCTCAGTTGTATTGCCGCTTGCGGTGGCAGTTTTATTTAGGGTAAAGATTCCGGGCTACAATTTTAGTTTTCTGCCTCCAATTTACGCAACCATAAACGGGTTTACAGCGGTGTTATTAATTGCAGCGGTAATGGCCATCAAAAACCAAAAGCGAGCTTTGCACGAAAATCTAATGAAGATTTGTATTGGTCTTTCTGCACTTTTTCTTGTTATGTATGTGATCTACCACATGACAAGTGACTCCACCACTTATGGAGGCGAAGGATGGCTTAGAAATGTTTATTTCTTTATTCTGATTACACATATAGTTTTATCTGTTATCGTTGTTCCGTTTGTGCTTTTCACGTTTTCGAGAGCGTTATCTGGTAATTTTGAAAGGCATAAGGCTTTAGCTAAATTTACATTTCCAATTTGGCTCTATGTGGCCATAACGGGTGTAATTGTCTATTTGATGATTAGTCCTTATTATGTTTAATGTTATTAATATGAAAGTGAGTTGGGGAGTTAAGATTTTTGTTTCAGCTTTTTTGTTTTTGCTGATTTCAATTGGGACAAATGCCCAATGTGCCATGTGTCGTGCATCGCTTGAGAACAATGTAAGCAATGGGAATATTGGCATAGCGGCAGGTATAAATTTTGGAATCATGTATTTGTTTGTAGCGCCTTATGCTGTAATTGGATTAATATCATTCTTTTGGTATCGCGCAAGCAAAAAAAACAGTCGAAATGAATTCCTCAAGCGCCCAGTTGCACGGTAAATGTCCTCGCTGTAACCAGGGTAATATTTTTAAATACCCCTTTTCTCGCATTACCAAATTTGCGGAGATGAACCCGGAATGTTCCAACTGTCATGCATCGTTTATGCCTGAGCCAGGCTTTTATTTCGGGGCATTGTTTGTGAGTTATGCCTTCAATGTGACAATTATGGCTGCCGTGTTTGTAATACTTTATGTCTTTGTAAAACCACCCGATTGGGTCTATGGAACATCACTTGCTGTAGTCTCGGTTTTATTTATCCCCATTAGTTTTCGGTATTCCCGAATCCTGTTCCTCTACTGGTTTGGAGGCCTGCAACGTAAGTAATCTTATAGCAGATTTTCTTACTTTTAAGTATTACCTGATGTCATGCGTAAACTCTGGCTAATACTTTTTTTTGTGCTTTCTTTTGCTTGTGCTCTGGTAGGCATTGGTTTGGGATATTTGCAAACCAATTCTCAAGAAGCAGTTGCTCAAGTTATTTCTACTAATCTGGCTGTCAGTCTAAATAAGTTGGAGCAAGAGCAGACAAAGATTAGTAAAAATCCTTCCGGTATTGTTTGGTCATCTTTAAAAGACTCACATTTTTTAGTTGACAGCTTGCGCATAATCGCCTGGAGTAAAAATGATTTTTTGCCCGATGTGAGAGTGTTACAGGATTCGTTTAACATTCGGTTACTGCAAAACTCTTCAGGCGATTTTCTCTTAAAAAAAAGAGTTTTAAAAAACTCTCAATTCTTATTGTCGGTGTTGCCCCTCCATAAAAAGTATCCGATTGTAAATAAATACCTTTCACCGAAGTGGAATCAGAATGTGTTTCAGGATTACTCCGTTAGAATTGTAAATCCTGATTTTGCATCAGGCTCGTTAGTTACCTATAAGGGAAAATCTGTTTTTAAGATTTTGCCTATAGAAATTATATCAAAACAAAGCAAGGTATCGTTCATATTTGTCTCGTTGGCTTTTATTCTCTTTCTGATTGGGAGCATCTTCATTCTTGTTAGCCTGCATAGATTACGAAAACATCAACTAGTTTTTCTGATAGCTATCAGTTTGTTTGCAGCGCTTCGTATTTTAATGTTAACCATCAATTTTCCTGTTCGCTGGCTTTCGACACCTATTTTCAGTCCTCAAGCGTTTGCTTCTTCTAGTTATAATGCATCGTTGGGCGATTTATTTTTAAATTCTCTGGGGGTCTTGTTTTTATGTGCTTATGTATTCTTTACCTATGCGCAGTGGCCGTTAGTTAAACGATTGCTTAGAACTAATGGGCTGGTAAAAATAGGCTGGGGTACGTTTTTTACTTTGATGACTATTTTTTCTTTTCTATTTCCATTTCTATTTATTGAAACTATCTTCCATAATTCGCGCATCTCCCTGGATATTACACAAACATTATCATTTGATTTGCTTAGAATTCTTTCGTTTATCTCTGTTATTCTTGGAACAATAAGTTCTTTTTTTTTCACGCACGTTTTTTTTAAGATTGCAAGAACGCTTGCTCCCAAGCCAGTTCTTTTTGCTGGTACATTATTAGTTAGCTGTCTGCTTTTTATTGGTTATTTCGTAAGTGAATCGCGAGAATATTGGATTTCATTATTCATTGCGGTGCCCTACATAATTATTCTTTATAGCACCAAGGTCGATTCATCACTCAGTCGTATATCCTACCTCACATTTTTATATTTATTTCTTGCCGTGTCCGCCTATAGTATTCAAGGTGCGCTTAGTGTAGAGCGATTTGTTGAAGAAGAGCGCATTGAATCTCAATTTAGATTTGCTTCAAGCTATTTGATTGGGCGCGATGTGTTTGCAGAATATCTACTCAATGAAAGTTCACGCAGAATAGCTAAGGATGCTTATATCCAAAGCCGGTTGGCAAGTCCCTTCTTGAGTAAGTCTCCAGTAAGACAGAAAATAAAACAAGTCTTCCTTAACTCTTATTTTGATCGTTATGATGTAAAAATACTTTTGTTTAATGCAGCCAAAGAGCCATTAGATGATCAGACTACAGGTGCATTTAATTTATATGAAAATGAATTAATGAAGCAAAGTTCGGGTAGTGAATATGAGGGTGTCCAATTTATCCGATCACAAGGTGTTCAAATAGGCAAACGATATTTCACAACGGTTTCGATTTTCCGTTCAGAGCAAGTTGTCGGATATGTTGTGCTTGATCTCTCGCTGAAGAGAATCATACCTCAAAATGTATTCCCTGAGTTATTGGTAGATAGCAGGTTCAATGAATATTTTGAGAACCGCGATAAAAGCTTTGCTTTTATTTCTGATAAATTAATTCTCAGCAGTTTTGGCAGTTTCAATTATGAGAAGGAATTTGATTTTTTATTGCTTGATAGCCGTGATTTTTATAAGAATGGAATTATTGAAAATGGATTTATACAAAGTGGGAGCGAAGATGATTCAGGGCGCGTAGCCGTAGTAACCTCATTGGCGTACCCTACTTTTTTCTTACTTACAAACTTTGCTTTCTTTTTTGTCCTGGGGATTTTTGTGATTGGTTTTGGTATGGCATTTTACGGACTGCGCGCATGGGTAAACGGGCAGCAAATAAATTACGCAGCCCGCATTCAGCTTTACATTTATATGGCATTTGCGTTGCCGTTGGTTATTGTTACCGTCACCACATTAAACCGGGTCAGTCGTTCGGCTGAAGATCAATTAAACAATGATTTTATAAATAAATCTCGGTTGCTGGGTGAGAATATTGTGCCCACACTTACTTCGTACCGCGCTGATCCGGATAACATGAGAAGTGAATTAGAGAACCAAGTCGTAAATGTTGCAAGGTTTTCGAATTTGGACGTTTCTATCTATGATCCTTCCGGGATGACAATAATTAGTAGCCAGCCTGTAATTGTTGAGAACCAACTTACATCGGGTCTTATGAATCGCGAAGCGTGGGAGCGAATTTTTCAATCCGGGGATAATAGTTTAATCCTAAATGAGAAAATTGGTAGCCTTAACTTTAATGATGCTTATTTCGGATTGAAATCTTCAGAATCAGGTGCTTTAATTGGTGTGCTCAGTGTTCCTTTTTTTGAGTCAGCTTTTTCATTAGAAACAACTCAAATAAGCGTGCTTGCTAATATCCTTACTGTGTTTGTGGTAATTTTTATTTTGTTCACTATCCTCTCATTTTTTGCAGTTAACTCGCTCACCTTCCCGCTTCGTTTTATTACACGCACATTAAGCCGCACTACCCTTACAGGAACTAATAAACCCTTGGAGTGGAAATCGAATGATGAAATTGGCCTGATGGTAACAGAGTATAATCGAATGTTAACTAATCTTGAACAAAGTAAGGTTGAGTTAGCCCGAAGCCAAAAGGAAAGCGCTTGGCGTGAGATTGCTAAACAAGTAGCGCATGAAATAAAGAACCCGCTTACCCCGATGAAACTTACTTTGCAGCAGATGGAACAAGCTATGCTGCGCGGAGACCTGGGGCAAGAAAAAGGTAATCAATCAATCAAAGTGCTGCTTACTCAGGTCGATATTCTAAATGATATTGCATCTTCTTTTAGTGCTTTTGCGCGCATGCCAGCCCCAATTTTGCAGCGCATCGAACTGGTTCAACTTGTACGAAAGAGCATTGCCTTATTTGCTAACTACGAAGAGGGCGAAGTTCATTTTCAATATAAAGGCGATTCACTTAATATTGATGGCGATGAGCAATTACTTAGTCGCGTGTTCTCAAATATTATTCTCAACGCGTTTCAATCGGGTGAGGGAAGATATATAACTGTAAAAGTTATACTGAAGCAGGAAGGCGATAATGCATTGATTAGTTTTGAAGATAACGGTAGTGGTATTGATGAAGGACTAAAGGATAAAATTTTCGCACCCTATTTCTCCACTAAAAAATCTGGCTCGGGGCTGGGTTTAGCTATTGCCAAACAAGGAATAGAGCAGAGCGGTGGTGCAATCTGGTTTGAGTCTGAAATAGGTAAAGGAACTATTTTTTTTGTGAGGCTTAAGTTGGTGATGTAACCGCAAGGGCGCGAAGACGCACTGAAAATTAAAACTATGGCTCGTCAGTATTTGAAATTCTGAACCCGAGATAATTGGATTTCAAATCCCATTAATTTGTAGGTTGGCGTTGAAAGCACCAACCAGCATAAAGGGCAATACGCTAGTCAAACCTTGCGCCTCAGCGCATTTGCAGTTATACTCCTTAATTTGTTTTAAGACTCTTCATAATCTTGTTTGTAAAAACAAAATCATCCAACTCCTTTACGCCTGAGTGAGTGATGTCTTTATTGGTGCCATCCCATAGCTTGTGACCTTTGTAAAGAAACATGATCTGTTCACCAATACCCATCACTGAATTCATATCATGTGTTACCACTATTGTGGTGATATTAAATTCATGCGTGATTTCCATAATAAGTTCATCAATCACAATGGAAGTTTGAGGGTCTAACCCTGAGTTTGGCTCATCACAAAAAAGATAATTTGGGTTATTAACAATAGCACGGGCAATGCCTACTCGTTTTTTCATGCCGCCACTTATTTCAGAAGGCATTTTTTTGTTTACGCCTTCAAGTCCAACTCGGTTTAGGCAAAAATTAACACGTTCTATTTTTTCTGAAGCCGGCATGGTGGTAAGAATGTTAAGTGGAAACATAATGTTCTCTTCTACAGTCTTTGAATCAAATAATGCACCGCCCTGAAAGAGCATCCCAATCTCTCTGCGAATTTCGGATCTCATTTCCTTGTCTGTCTCCGTGAAGTTACGAAGGTCATAAAATACATTTCCCGTGTCAGGAACCAATAAACCAACAATGCATTTAAGAAGTACACTCTTTCCGGTGCCACTGGCGCCAATAATCAAATTAGTCTTGCCCTTTTCAAATCCACCAGTAATGGCCTCTATTATTGTTTTATCTCCAAACGATTTTGAAATATTGTTAATCTTAATCATACTATAGCATTAGATAGGCCAAGAAATAGTCAGCCAACAGGATGGCGATAATACTGGTTGTTACTGCCTGTGTGCTGGCTATTCCTACTTCTAAGGCTCCGCCATGAGTGTAATATCCTTTAAAGGAGGAGATGGATGCAATAAGAAAAGCGAATACAAACGATTTTACCATGGCAAACGTGATGAAAAACTCATTGAATGAATACCGAATGCCATAAATGTATTCAGTGGGTGTCAATAATCCCGTAAGGGTGCCAACAAGATAACCACCGAATAGGGCACAAATACCTGAGATAATTACTAATAACGGATACATCAATATGGAAGCAACAATCTTAGGCAAAACAAGATAGGACGCAGCATTTATGCCCATTACCTCCAGCGCATCTATTTGTTCTGTAATTCGCATGGTACCTAACCCGCCCGACATGCTGGATCCAACTTTGCCAGCGTAGATAATGGCCATAATGGTGGGGGCTAATTCTAAAATTGTCATTTCGCGCACTACGTTGGAGATAATAAATCGTGGTACGAATGGACTAACCAGATTAGCACCTGTTTGCAGCGTAGTTACCGCACCCATAAATGTGGATACCAGCACAAAGAGGAGGATAGACTTAACACCAATTTGAACGCACTCTTCAAGAGTTAGCGTGTAGTAGGTTTTGAAGGTTTCGCGCCTGACGAACAGCGAACCCAGAAATATAATGTACTTACCAAAACCCTTCATGCAGTAAACTTCAAGTGCTATATTGCTCAAAGATAAAATAATTTCTCATGAACAAATTGATTGCAGTTACCGGTGGCACAAAGGGTATTGGACGGGCTATTTTAGAGAAATTTGCCGCTCGTGGATTTGACGTTGCCACATGCGCCCGTAATCAGTCAGACCTTGATCAATTAAAGCAGGATTTTGAAAAGAAGTTTAAATCTCAAGCTTTTGTGGTATCAGCTGACCTGTCAGATAGAAATCAGGTAAAAAGATTTACTGACTTTGTGAATGATCTTAACAGGCCTGTTGATGTATTGGTGAATAATGTCGGCTATTTTGTGTCCGGCCAAATTATGGATGAGCCTGATGGCACTTTAGAGGGAATGATAGAAGGTAACTTGTATAGTGCCTATAATACAACGCGCGGCTTGGTTGGCAATATGAAGACGAACAAATCTGGTCATATCTTTAATATGTGTTCGATTGCTAGTATAATGGCCTATCCAAATGGCGGGTCTTATGCTATTTCAAAATTCGCTTTATTGGGTTTTTCAAAAGTTTTGCGAGCCGAATTAATGCAGTTTAATATTCGGGTAACGGCTGTGCTTCCGGGAGCCACCCGAACTGAAAGTTGGGCTGCCAGTCCTTTGCCAGAGAGCCGGTTTATGAAACCTGAGGACGTGGCTGAAGCAATTTTTTCGGCTTATTCCTTATCGCCAAACAGTGTTGTCGAAGAAATACTGATTAGGCCGCAACTGGGCGATCTTTAGCGCTGAAAGAGGATATTCCTAAGTTTCTAAGCTGCTGAACAAAAGTCCCTTTCAATGGGTTATTTTTGTATTAAATTCTTTTAGTTGTGACTACACAAATTATTCAATTAAAACAGTATTGTAATAGCCTGGTAAGCTATAGCCGGAGAAAGACCCGGGTTGTGAACATTGGTGGTTTACCTATGGGTGGAGATAATCCAATCCGCATCCAATCTATGACAACGATTGATACAATGGATACAAAAGGATCGGTGGAACAAACTATTAGAATGGTGGAGGCAGGGTGTGAGTATGTTCGCATTACAGCCCCAAGCATCAAAGAGGCGCAGAATCTTGAGGTTATAAAAAAAGAGTTGCGCAGTCGCGGATACACTGTTCCACTCATTGCAGACATACACTTTACGCCAAACGCAGCTGAACTTGCTGCGCGCTTGGTCGAGAAGGTGAGGGTGAATCCAGGTAATTATGCAGACAAGAAACGGTTTGAAGATATTGCCTATACAGATGCTACTTATCAGGAAGAATTAGATCGTATTCGCAAGAAGTTTACGCCACTTGTTAAAATTTGTAAAGAATACGGAACTGCGATGCGCATAGGTACTAATCATGGGTCGCTATCAGATCGGATAATGAGTCGCTATGGCGATACACCACTGGGCATGGTAGAGTCGGCTCTTGAATTTCTGCGTATTTGTGAGGATTTAAATTATTACGAGATCGTACTGTCTATGAAGGCCAGCAATCCGCAAGTGATGGTTCAAGCCTATCGTTTGCTGGTTCAAAAATTAGATGAAGAAAAATTTCAACCATACCCATTACATTTAGGAGTTACTGAAGCTGGGGATGGTGAAGATGGCCGCATAAAATCTTCTGTGGGCATTGGTACTTTATTGGAAGATGGACTGGGAGATACTATTCGCGTTTCCCTTACGGAAGAACCTGAGGCTGAAGTTCCAGTAGCAAAAGAGTTAGCCAATCGATATGCGAATAGGAAGAATTCATATTCAATACCTGAAATTAAGATTTATCCTATTGATCCGTTCTCGTATACAAGAAGACACACGCACGAGGTTCAAAATTTCGGTGCGCATCAAGTACCACGAGTAATAGCAGATTTTTCAACGAAAGAAAAAATAACCGTGGCCTCATTATTTGCGCTGGGATATCAATACTCAGTGCCGCTTGATAAGTGGAACATTACCGACATGGCATGTGACTATATCTTTTTAGGAGAGAAGAATATTGATTTTGAAATCCCGGGTACTTTAGGTTTGATTTACAATCATGCTAGCTGGCTAAAAAATAAAAACAAGCCGCGTTCTTATCCATTTATTGTTTCTAAAGATTATTTGTCGGGTGTAGAAACATCTCCACAATTAAATTTTATCTATACCCAATTGAAAGATATTTCAGATGAACTAGTAGCGAAACTAAAAAGTGATCCAACCGCTGTCCTACTGATAGATACCTATAATGATAATGGGCTTGCCGAGCAACGAAGATTATTTGTCGAGTTATTGGAACGTGGTTGCACTGCGCCAGTTGTAATTGGTAGAGCTTACGCAGACTTAACATCAAATCAATTACAACTTTATGCAGCCACTGATATGGGTGGTTTATTGATTGATGGATTGGGAGATGGTTTGTTTATTGCAGCCGAACATTGTGGCTCGGATAAAATGATTAACGAAACTGCTTTTGGAATTTTGCAGGCAACACGTACTCGCATCTCAAAAACAGAATATATTTCTTGTCCATCTTGTGGTCGCACCTTATTTGATCTGCAAGAGACAACAGCAAAAATACGGTCTCGCACCAGTCATTTGAAAGGTATTAAAATTGGTATTATGGGCTGCATAGTAAATGGCCCCGGTGAAATGGCTGATGCAGATTATGGGTATGTAGGTTCAGGGCCTGGTCGAATTACTTTGTATAGAGGCAAAGAAGTTGTAAAGAGGAATGTACCAACACCCGAAGCAGTGGATGCACTCATCGACTTAATGCGTGAAGATAAAAATTGGATTGAGCCGGTGGCTATAAATCATTAATGATATGGAAAATCAAAATGGAAGTGGAGAAAAGAAAAAATTAACCTTTAGGGAATTCTTTTCGCTTGGTGAAGTAGGGGGTTATTTCTTTAGGAAGAAAGATCCAAACAGGCCTTCAAACATCAATCTTAAAATGATGCATGGAGTTAATAAAATCTCTATTGCCATTTTTCTAATCGGTGTACTTTATCTGATTTTGAAACGTTTCTTTTGAACATCGAATCCTTCAGAAGCTATTGCCTTTCTAAAAAGGGAGTGACGGAAGAATTTCCTTTTGGTGAAGACACGCTTGTGTTTAAGGTGATGGGTAAAATATTTGCCCTTACTGATGTTGAGTTATTTGAAAGTATAAATTTGAAGTGCGATCCGGAAAAGGCAGTTCAGCTTCGCGAAGAATATCCGGCAGTGGTTCCGGGTTATCACATGAATAAAAAGCACTGGAATACCGTGCTGATGAATGAAGGACTTGGGGATAGGGCAATTGGGGGGTGGATCGATGACTCGTATGATCTGGTGGTTGCTAGTTTAAACAAAGCCCTGCAGTCCCAGTTCAATGCCTTATAGACTGATTGTCAGTAATTTACTATACCTTTTGTTTTGTTACATTCTTCGGATTACTTAGGTTAATTAATTAATTTTGGCGATTGTGATCATCCATACGGCATGACCAAGGCTTTATTCTCAAGCGTAGCACTTTTACTGGTGTTGGGTTCATGCACCCAGCGGTTAATATGTCCTGCTTATCAAAGTGCGTTTATTTATGATAAGCCTACGCAAAGGGAGAAATTTGTTTACTACAATGAAAGCACAACCCAGCCAAGGGAAGTACTTGCCTCGGCTAACAGCAAAGCAATAACACTTCCGCCACGCGATTCAAGCTGGTCTAAAAGTGTGGTTATGCCAGGTCCATCATTACCCCATGTAAGGCGCGTGAAGAAGGATCGATACCTGCTGTTGCCAGAAAAAACTTACAAGAAAGCGCTGAAAGCATTGCGCACGGTTGAGATGAAACCTGTCTATCCAAAGAAAACAGATTCTCTCGATATTAAGGCTGCACTCGATTCTGCTGCAAGAAGTTTGACGGACACATTAACTGCAACTGGCGAACCCAGAAAAGCAGAAGCTGTTGATAGTGCCTATGCAATTACTAAAACCAAAGAGAACTATAATATTGATCAGGATAGCTACATGTGGTACTTCCGAAATATACTTGTATTGCCGGATGTGCGCGCAGCCATGCAAGAAGAAGGCGAAGTAAGAGCAGCACAGAAAAAATCAACTAAAAAGGCAAAGGGTGGGTTCTTTAAAAATCTTTTTAAGAAAAAGGATAAGACCAAAACGGATAGCACCGCAGTTATACCTGCAGCCGTTGATGAATATGGTGACCCGATAGCCCCCGACTCCACAACAACAGAGGCCAAGCCTAAAAAGAAATTGTTTGGCAACTTGTTTAAAAAGAAGAATAAAGTTGACACCACGGACCCCAAGAAGCAAGCTGATCCTGCCAAGAAGGAAGAGGATGATGGGTTTTGATCTCGTTAATAATTAACGTATTGTAGAAAGATTCGCCCAACCTTGCGGGATTTCGGGTCTCGTTAAGCATTTGCCTAATGATCCTAATTCGGCCTTCGCCCGAAATGACTAACCTGAATAATCAAACCGTATGTTTACGAGTCATCGCGGGCGAGTAACCGGAATTGAGTCGTTAAGTCTTAAGGTAAACGAGACCCGAGATCTGATAAAATTGTTGCGATCTACAATTTATGGTTTCTAATCAAACAATGTAAGATTCCCGAATTGGTCAGCGGCAGGTGCTGGCAGAATCAGGGAAGCTTTCTCCAGATCAGGCGAGTTAATTCCCGGAGAGACTGTGTAACTATCCAACTCGATAGCAGGATTAGTTTTTAATAAGTTTAACAATTCTTCTACTGTAGATTTTTTATTCAGCCAGATTGCATCTTCTTCACTAGTAAAAATTGCCGGCATCCGTTCCGTCACAGCGGCTACAGTTTTAGTTGCTGCTACAGTAATCATGGAGAATGTATGAAACGCATTACCTTCAGCATCGTCATACTCTTCCCATAATCCCGGAAAGGAGATTAGATTTTTATTGGTAAGTGCAAACCGCCACGGGATGGAAGTTTTTTTGCCCACCTTTTTCCAAGCGTAAAATCCATCGGCTGGGATCAAGCACCGATAGCGCATCAGATTTTTTTTAAGCATCGGCTTCTCAAGGATTGCCTCAGCGCGGGTATTGATTAGTCGCTCGGCCACTGTTTTATTTTTCCCCCATTGTGGCGCCACACCCCAATAAAAATAGGACAGACCTTGCGGACTTTCATGCGTAATTACTGGAAGCAGATGCGAAGGTGCGGCATTATATTTTGGCTTATAGGGCGGTGAGTCTTCAATTTGAAAACGATCAACAAGTTGTTGGATAGTGGCCGGGATCGAATACCGTTCGATCATAAAGTTTGTATAAATTCCAACGCTCTAAGTTCCGACCAATATAAACCATTTTTATTGAATAGCGCGAATCCTACATGACCGCCACGCTCAGGATATTCAAATGTTAGAAATGAGTTTGAAAAATTAGTTGGGAAACACTCCTTACTCAGGAATGGATCATTCAGTGCATTGACTATCAGTGTAGGACGTTGAATGTGTGATATGAATTTAATTGCGCTGCAACGATCGTAATAATCGAAAGCATCGCGGAAGCCATGAAGTGGCGCTGTGTAAGTATTGTCAAATTCTAATAAGGTTTTGATTTTGGAAAGTTGAGTTAGGTCTAAGTCTGTGATCAACTTAGCTTTGTCGGCAACTTTCTTCTTAAGACTTTTCAAAAATCGATTTGAGTAAATCCAATTCGATGGTGCTGAAATTTTTTCGCAACTAGCACGTAGATCAAGCGGTACCGAAAAGGTTACAATCTTTTTAACAACTGGGTTAAGATCAGTTGCTTGCTCTCCGGCATACTTGAGCGTAAGATTTCCGCCTAAACTAAAACCAATTAGATTAATCTCTTCATAGCCTAACGATGCTGCATGTTTTACTACAAAATCAAGATCATCGGTTGCACCACTGTGGTAGAATCTTAGTTTAGAATTCATTTCGCCACTGCAGCCGCGGTAGTTCCAGGCAAGGGCATCAAACCCAGTGTTGAAGAAAACTTTAGCCATTCCCTGTATGTAGGCTCGATCGGTACTTCCTTCCAATCCATGTGAAATGATGACTAACTTTTTGGAGCCTTGTTTCAACCAATCCAAGTCGAGAAAATCGTGATCGGTGGTTGTAATTCGCTCACGTTCATAAAGCACATCCGATACACTTCTTAGAAGAGCGGGGAAAATAGTTTCAAGATGATTTGTAAAGAGTAAAGCCGGTGGGTTATAGGTCTTCATTGCCAGTTCAGCCGCTTTTTAAGTTCAGTTATATGAGCCAAGTGGTGGTCACCATGCCAGGCATACATGCCGATAAGATTATGCAAAGTCAGGTGCTTTTGTGTGACCGGATGGATAAGTTCTTTTTTTAATTGATCGGTTGAAAGAGTTTTTAACAAGACAACCCATTTGTTGTGCAAAGCCTTTAACAAAGCAAGTGAAACTTCCGGAGCGGATTTAGTTTCACCTGTCTCGGCCCAGGCTTTTTCGTCATACGCTTTGATGACAGGAGTTTCCTCAGTAAGAATCCACTTTACCCGAATGTAAGCATTCAGATGGCTGTCGGCAATATGATGCACCACTTGTCTTACTGACCACCCCCCTTCGCGGTAGGGTGTATCAAGTTGTTTGTTGGATAAGTTTTTAATGGCAGAATCAAATCTTGAGGGTAACGATTGAATGCGTTGAATAAAACTGCTGATTTCTTCAGGTGTATGAAGTTCTTGGGCGCGGTATTTATCGATGGGGTATTTTACATCTTCCATACGGCACTATTTCTTTTTTAAGTTACAGGGTACTGGTCGCTGGAAATTATATCGTGTGTGCTTGATTACTAACCTACTACTGATCACCACTTACCAAATACTGATTACCAATCACCGATTGACTATTTCTCCAGACTTTCAACAGCTTCTTTCAACTCGTTATCATCGTATCCTTTGTTGAGTTTTACTGGTTTCTTCTTTCGCTTTTTCTTAACGCGAATGTTCGTAAACTCAATCAACAGCGAGAAGGCAACGGCAAAATAAATATATCCTTTAGGTATTTCCTGATGCAAGCCTTCCAGTAACAATGTAAATCCAATCAAAATCAGAAAGCCCAGCGCCAATACTTCCATGCTGGGATGATCTTTAATAAACCGGCTGATTGAGCCTGAGAAGAACATCATTACTATGATGGAAACAATTACAGCAATGATCATGATCGCTACTTGTTCGGGCGGAACAATGCCGATTGCAGTTAATATGGAGTCGAAAGAAAAAATAATATCAAGTATAATAATTTGTATGATGGTGCCCGTGAATGTGACCACGGCTGCTTTTACAGCCCCAGGTTCATCATCATCATCGCCTTCCATTTCATGATTTATTTCGAGCGTACTTTTTGCAATTAGAAACAGACCACCAAAGCCAAGAATTAAATCTTTACCACTAAAGGCCATATCGTGCTTTATCAAAAAATTAGCGGGTATGGTGAAGAGCGGTTCAATAAAACCAATTATCCACGTGATACCTAATAGTAAGGCAATGCGCACAAACATAGCTAAGAATAATCCTACGTTACGTGCCTTTGGCCGCTGCTCTTCGGGTAATTTATTGGAGACAATGGAAATGAAAATGATGTTGTCTATACCCAGCACAATTTCCAAAAAGCAAAGCGTGAGCAAGGCGAGCCAGGTATCGGCTAAAAGAAACATTTCCATACCAACCAGACGGATTTTGTTGTTATTAAACGCTGAAATTAGGCAAAGGAACTTACATTTGAAACTGACCTGAGTAAAGAAAAAGCCTGTTATTTGGCCTGTTTCAAAAGGAATTGCCATTCCGCCTTACATCCAAATAGTAAAAAGCAAAAAATTATGATTTATACGTATAAAAAAAATAGATTAGCCGTATAATTGTAGTATGGATATCAAGGTTACACTAAGTTTTAATGAGGAAGTTGTTACCCGTGCCAAGAAATTTGCTGAGCAAAATAATATTAGTTTGTCGCGGCTCACAGAGTATCTGTTCGAACGCATAACACATAAAGCGTATAAAAACCTGGAAGAATTGCCTGTTTCAGAATGGGTTAATCAATTGGCGGAAGGTGCAGCAGTTTATAAAACCAAAAAAAGTAGCCGCAAATCATTGAAGGCTGAGTTTTATAAGTCCAGAAAATGAAAGTATTTCTGGATGCCAATATTTTGGTAACCGTGTTGAATAAGGAATACCCGCTGTTTCCCTATGCAGCTAAAATACTGAGTTTGACTGATCAGCGTGCTTACCAACTATATACTTCACCCATTTGTTTAGCCATTGCTTTTTACTTTGCTGAAAAAAAATCGGGTCGTCAGATAGCTAAGAAAAAAATTGGGTTGTTTGCAGAGAGAATTAACGTTGCCACCACCAACACTGAAGTGGTAACACTTGCGCTTGCCAACAACGCTGTACTTGATTTTGAAGACGGACTGGAATATTATGCTGCTGAGTTAGCGGGTTGCACGTGTTTACTTACCGAAGACACCGATGATTTTTCCTTTGGCAAGAGTGAAGTGTTGAATGTCAACTCGTTTATAGAGAAATACCTGACGCGATAGGAATTTAAACTGAAGCCGTCAGACATTTTGTTGCTTACGCATTCAAAAATCTGACGGCTATTGGTGAAGTTTAATTCTGATGCACAATCATCACTTTCTTTCGGATAACGCCTGCCTTGCCTGCGCCTATCTGTAAGATATATATGCCACCAGCCAACTCTTGCGTATTTACAGATTTGCTTTGTTCTCCTTTTTCGAAGAACAATTCGTGTACGGATCGGCCGGTCAGGTCAACCAAATTTACCGACATCTGGTTCTCTACAGGCGCAGGCATTTCAATCACGAAACTTTCGCTGGCCGGATTAGGATAAACATTTATTTGCTCGGCCACAACATCTTTAAGGCCGGTTACAACCGGAGGATCATTGCCAACATCTACAATCTCCGCTTGATAAACTTCTCTGGTAATCTCGTTCTGAACAAAAGCAACTACGGCAAGATCATTGAGCGAAGGATAAAGTCGTGAAGATTCCGGAATCCATTCAAAGCCTGAAAAAGTTCGGCTATCGCCCGCAGCTAAAGGCTGACCCAACACCGTTCCCGCGCCCGAAGGGAGTAATTTTTTAAGCACAAATTCGTAGTTGGTTTCACCTGTTTTGATCAGCGCTTGCTTAGCCGCTGGCACGGAAGTAATTAATTTTTCTACTACTGCTACATGAAGTACGGTATTGGCTGGTAGTGTGATAGATATGGCTTCCAGATTTACCGAGATGGAAATGCTACCATCTGAATTTACCGTTGGCGTTGGGGTAATGATTGCATTGGCCAACTTCAATGTTTGTTCATCGTACCAGGCTTCGCCCCAATCCGAGAAAGGTTGAGTGGTTTTAGCAGGTGCATTATTACCATCTAATCGGGCAATGGGTGTCGATTCTATGTTATAATACAAAGCTCTTGAACTTGGATCGGCAGCATTATCCTGATTGAAAGGATCGGGTTGTGGAAAGCCAACATGATAATTGATTTTTACCAACTTAGTGCCTATAGCATTTTGTTTAAAAGTCTTTAGGTAGTTGCTTTCCGCCAGTTCGTTAGACGCGGCAGATCGGCCAAGATTTTTAAAGTTCTCGAGCAGAATGGTACGGGTGCGATTTCCTACCCGCACGTTATCAATGGCAAATCCATCTAAGGTGGGTGTTGCCGTTAAAGTAGCCAAGGCAAAACGGAATACCACTTGAGATTGATTCAGCACGGCATCCAATACATGCTTGGATTCACGCCATTCCGTATCCGCTCCTGTCCAGCCTAATCCTGTAGTTTGATTTCCGGGTTGCGAACTTAAGCCGACACCGTTATACCAGCTTACTCCGGTAATATTGCCATTAATTAATTGACCCAGTACGGTCCATTGTTTGGTTGGGTCTGCGATATTCTTATTATCAATAGAATATTCCACCACCACCCCTTCACCCGCTGCCAGATGGCGGAAGGAATTAAATGAAATCATGGGGCGATCTAACTCACTAAGATTGAAACTAGGAGAATACAGTGCTGAACGCTCGACTGAATCATAAGGTGTATTCAGCCCTGTAGTCCAGATTCGTTGACCATTATTAGGCATTAGGGAGATTACTTGTTTAGCAGGAATTCCATCAACCCATGTAGATGGAGTGGCGCCAAACCCATCCGTTTGCCAACCGCCACCGTTGGTTTCAAACCCTTGATCGTAGGCTATAAGGTCGGTAGGAGTCACTTGAGGAACAACGATCACTTTTTGAGCTAGCTCATTCGTGCAACCCAGTAAACTGATTACTTCAAGCCTTGCGTTATATTTTCCTGGATTTGCATAGGGATTCGCGATTGCGGTACCAAAATTTGAAGTAACCGTGGCGGTATTGCCGTCATTATAGTTCCATCGCAACCTAGTAATTCCATCGCCAACACTTCCGGGGGGAATCACCGTAGTGTTTGTGAAACTAATGGGAGTAGCTGTTGAAACTCCAGAGAAATTAAATTCAACAACTGGAATGATCCCCACATTGAGTGGAACACTCTGAGACCCAGACTTACAACCAAAGGAAGAAGTTGCTACCAGGGTTGGTGCGTAGAGAGCACTCTGTGTAAAAATGTGAGAAGCGGTAGTTGACACTCCGCTCACAATATTTGGATTTGCTCCGGTTGAGTTAGTCCCATCAGTAAAATCCCAATTGTAGGAAGTTATAGTGCCTGTGGTAATTGTAGATCCACTGCCGTTAAAGTTAACCGGTATTCCTTCGCAAAGAGCAGTTGAAAGGGGAGTATTGGCAGTAATTGCGCTGCCAAAAGTAAATTGAGCCGTTGGATTAGGCTCCACCCGCATGGTAAGACCACCTGTGCTTTCACAAGGTGAGTCGTTGGACTTGTAAGTATAGTTAATCCGCAGGTTTGCATAGCTATTCGTATAGATTGACGGATCCATCTCAGCAGTGCCATTGCTGTTATCTACAAACCCGGTAAGCGAAATGGTAATCTTAGCAGCATTTAAAATAGTTGCCGAGAAAGGTCGATTAATCACATACTGTGTATTACTTATTTTAGCTGTAATGACATGAGTTGCAGAAACCGGAAGTGTGCCGGATACTCCGAAAATCTGAATACTATTACCCACCAAAAGATTAGCGGCCTTACTAAGTGTGATCTGAAAATTGCCGCCATTATTTTCTGCTAAGGTGATGGCTACAGTTAAGTCGCGTGCGTGAATAATTGTGCCTGCATTCTCTAGGCTAAAAAATCCTACTGATGAGCCAACAGAAGCAGCTGGGAACCCATTGATTAAAATTTTGCCACCTTGTTCGCAATAGATTGGAACTCCTGTAGCTAAATTAGTTCTATTAAGTAACCCTGTTTCCACAATGGGCACTGCAGGTACGAAGAATTCTACATTTTGCCTTAGGGGGATATATACTGAACCGTTTGCCTGATTCTGATATTGTCCGGTGAACTCCACGAACCCAAGTGTACCACCATCGTAATAAGTACCTCCTTGTGGGGTAGTATTAATAAAATGACTGTAGGGGTTTGGGATAACTCCCCCGGATAACGTGTTTGCATTCAAAATCATAGCTCCATCAATTCTGAAGTCGCGATAAAACCTGGATGCATTATTAGCATCGGGAACGGGATTATAAGGCACAGGCAACTGATTTAGGATCGTTTCCCAGGCGAGTCCAAATATTTTTTGATTTGGATTGGCGTTAAAAGGAACCTTTGCTTTGAGGGTATCCATTAAATGAGCCCCCAGATTGGTTTTCAAAACAGTTTGCGTTAATGGGCCAGTTCCGAGGGTGGCATTGGCTGGAAAGTTGAGGTTATCAATACAGAATTTTGGTGAAAGGCCTTTGATTGCAGCCTGGCTATCATAGATAGTGTATTGTATCGGATTTTGAGAAATACAACCATTGTTATCGGCATGAGTAAGCGTGATATTAAATGGTGAATCCTTTGTTACGGCAGTAACATTTAACTGATTAATGTTTACACCCGATCCACTAAACGCATTGGGTCCATAATCTCCTGGGTCGGGCAGGGGAATCAATTCCACCTGGCCTTGATCATCAGGAATGATTGTGATCGGTGTGCCCGCACCGGGAAAGGCTGCCTTAGAATATGCATTGGTGAACTCAACGCTGGAAGCATCGAAAGAGCTAATTGTTGCAATCGGGGTTAAGTCCGGGAATGCACTTAGTATTGCATTGCCACCCAGTCTCACAATGTTTCCACTCACTACCGAGTTTGCCAGAATTCTTAATCCTGAGATGGTAATGTTATCGCGGCTTGTGCTGCCGAAATTTCGAAATGACACCCTCAAGGTAGTATTGTTAATGAATGCAATAGTTCCTAAACCGATAAAGTCACTACCAGTCAAAGTTAATTGACCGTAAACTGGTGGGCCTGTCGGCAAGCTATTGGTGGTGGTTACATCAAATTGAAAACCACTAGGAAGTAGTAAGTTGAACACCTGTGTACTGCCATTTGAAAAATCAGCTGGATTTCCTTCTACTAATTGCAAGGGCAAATTCAATATCTGGAAACTATTTCTGCAAATGGTAACTTGAGGAATAGGCAACACCGGGCCCGAAGGTTGCGCGGTGGCAGGTGTTGTGAAAGTAAGGGTTGGCCCAGCCCCACCCACACTAAAACTATTGGCCACCGAACCATAGGGTGCCGTTGTTGAGATAGGAGTAGGTAGAGCATTATTTTCCGCAAACATCCAAACATCATAGTTTGTATTGGTGGCTAGAGGTGCAATTATTTGCCCAAACTGCGAGAGCGGATTTACCTGACTGATCGTTAACTGACCTCGATCGATCACGGTGCCACCAATATAGATAGAAGCACCAGTGATCTGAGCATTGGTAGGTGTGGGGGCACCTTGATTCACCACCATAAAGTAGGCGATGCCTTGTTGATCGAACGTTGCAATTATCGTTGCACCCGTTAGGGTAATGCTCTCAATTTTTGGATTGTTAGCGACCGGAGTACTGTTGTTGTTTAATAATATTGGTGGATTTGGATTGGCCGTTTTGAAATATAAAGTTCCTGAAAAAGTGAAACCTGGGAATTCATTCAAGGATTCATCCGCAATACCGATGAAATTATCTACATCACCTTGTGCAATGGTTACATAATAAACCCGGTCGTCTAAAAGTGGAGGCAATGAAAATTTGAGCGGATTTGCTTGAGTGCCGGCAAGATTAGCTGTATTACCGCCTGCATAGGCGCCATTCACCGCATTAAGGGTTTGTACTAAAAGGCCAGTTGATTGATCGAACAATGATATTTTACTATCCAATGTCCAGACGGGAACACTGAATACTAAATCTAGGGTAGGTTGATTTTTATCAACATTGAGTTGCCCTGTGGCTGGGTAAGAACCAACTAAGGTAGGAGGGAAGATGGAAGCAAATGAATACTCCTGTCCTAGTGTATTTTGAGTGCTATAAATACTACCGTTGCTGGTTATAATGCCAACCGAGTTGTTTGCTACTGAGGGTCTGATCTTAGGAGTACTTCCACTGGCTGCCGGTGAAACATCCACCTGCAGGAAATAGGTAAGCTGTGCATTAACCGGCAAACTTAAATCGCGTGGGGTTCCGCCAGTAAAATCAACTGTTATGAAATTTGCTCCGGCCGTTAGTACACCCCCAATGGACGGAGTTGTGATATTTACATCAGTTCCATCAAACGCAGTATTAACAGATTCGAAGAGCCTCAGATTGGTTAATACTCCAGCAATCGGGTTTGAGAAGTTAATCGTAAAACGATTGAGCTTCGGTTCTCCGGTTACTTTATAGGGTGTATTAAATGTAACCCCAAAAATGACCCGGTTAACGGCACCACCCGGTAAATTGGGTGACGTGATCACTCCAGTAGGGGCATACGTTGAGAACACGTTAATAACGTCTACGTGTATGCAGGCGATAGAGCCTCCCGTGGCGCTCGATAATCCATTAGAGGTAATGGTAATAGTTCCATCTCCGGCCGCCACATATTGCAAACCGGTGAAACTTACAACTCCATTAGCGAAGGCGAATGCGGTAGTAGTCAATGAAGCCGAAACGGCACTTAGATTTCCAACAAAATTGTGGTCCAAATCAACAATCTGATTTACGTCACGCGCCTGAACCTGTGGAGTAACAGCAAGCGGCTGCTGAATTCCTTCAAAGGCTAATGGCTGGATGACATAGTCGAGTCGAGTGGCAGTAACTTCAATCCTTACATTGCCAGCCGAGACTGCACCATTAGTGATACCTCCAATAAGCGGTGACGACCCAATATTGTTGAATTGAGAGCCTCCGCTTTGTGCGACACTGGTTGTTTGTAATTGAATTACCTGATTGTCGGTAACATTAGCCGCTGTGTTAAAGAAGCTGGCTCTGACAGTGACAATTAGCGAATTGTTATCGGGGGCAATTAACGATCCCGATAAACCGGTAAAGGATACTGCATTACCCACAAAAGCAGCATTATCTCTTGACTGAATCAGTGTACTGCCAAGGTAAATACCTAAGCTTCGGATGTTGGCCGGATTGGTAATCGAGAATTGAATGTCGTTAATGTTGGTGGCGGCTCCGTCCGAGTCATTCACTGTTCCATTGCCATCAATCAATTTAAATTGTGCCAGTGCAATGCTGGTAGCAGCGGTACTAATGTTTTGGTAATCTATATAAGGCAAATCAAGCGTTGGGGTAAAAGCAGGATCAACAACAAACAGCGATTCGAAAGAAGAGCGCAATGTGATTTTCGGTGTAAAAGGTGCTGGGAAAAGGACACTGCTAATAGCGCCTGCTGCTGTAATGCTCAGGGTTACGTTATCATTATTACTTCCGGTGGTAAATTGAAAGTTTGCTGGGAAATTGAGAACTCCAGCAATAAAATTACTTCCAACAACTGCCGGGGCACTTGACATGGTTGCATTGGTAGCATTGCTTAATGAAGTCACGGCACTGGTAAAGTCTACGTCCAGATTATTATTTACATCGCGCGCTTGCACGGTAACCGCAAAAGGACTGTCGAGGCTTGCATTGGCAGCACTACTTGGGGTTGTAAAATGAAGCTGCGAGGCCACTACTTCAATTCGGTTTTGATTGCCAGTGACGATACTTTGGGCACCACCACCGTCCACTGCAGTAAAGTCTGAACCGAAACCTATACCAGCTGTTGCTGTTACTGAAGTAATCTGAAAAGAGATAACCTGATTATCGGTTACCGTGTTGAGGAAGCTTGCACGCAGGGTAAAAACTTTGATGTCGTTATCAGGTGCTGTTAAAGTAAGTCCTGTAAATGTGGCAATACCAGCTACTGGAGTTACTTCCCCTAGTTCGGTAGAGCCATCATACAAAGCCAATCCTCTTAGGTTAGTTCCATTAGTGATTTGAATCGTCAAACTTCCTGCGCGTGTACCGGCTCCATCAAGGTCATTCGCAGTGGCTCCGCCATCGCGAAGAATGAATCGCTCTACATCAATACTGTTGCCATCCTGAATGATATTGGCTGCCAGGTGGTTGATGTATGGAATATTGATTGGATATGAAAATGTGCCATCTCTTACAATATCCGATTGTCCAGAATAAGATACCGTTACTCCGGAACTCACTGCGGGTGCGAGTGCGCCTGAAATTACTGTCAGCGTACCATTCCCGGCATTTCGGTATTGGAAGTTAGCTGGAAAAGTAATTAATCCTGTGGCAAATGATGTGGGAGTATTGACCATAGTCAATGATCCGGCATTGCTTACTACTAAGCCCGCTCCATAATCTAGGTCTCGGTTGTTGAATGCATCCGTTGCTTCAACAACAGGTTGAATAGATAAATCTGCATCTACATTTGCAGTAGCCGAGGGTTGCGTGATAAAAGCCATCTTGGTGGCCAATACTTGCACAGCCACATTTGAAGCACCTGAGTTTTCTTCTTCAGATCCGGTAAAAAGACTACTCAGAGATTCGAGGGTGATATTATCATCGAGAACTTCAAAAACAAGATTTAGGTTATCAATCGTACTGGGAAGTGATCCGCCCATCGCAGATTTCAACCGGATGTAAAGCTGGTAATTTTTTGATGCATTATCTCCAATAAGACCGAGCGTGGTCGGGGTCATGGTGAAAGTTAGGCTGTTGGCGGTGATCGTACCGAATTGTTCATTGACACCATCGAAAAGCACCGCACCCTCAAATGCTTGTGTCCAGTCAGTTACATCGTTTCCTGTGCCCTGGGTAATTATAACTTGTGAAATACGGGTAGGAGATAAGTCACCTCCTGCATTATTATCATCATTCACACTGAAATCAAATACGCGGTTCAAGTTAAGGTCGTAGGGTATCAATTCATTTCTCAACGATGAGAAGGTGACAGGCTCAGCGAAAGTTCCAGCTGTTATGGTGCTAGTGTTGCTATAGTTTACAGCGACTGCTGTACTGACGGCTGTGAATGAACCATCTGAAACGGTGAGAGTTCCATTCCCATCATCGCTATACCGGAAGGTGACCGGAAACTGAATAACTCCATTGACTGCCTGAAGATTATTGGGTGCAAGCAAAGCCAGCATTGGTATACTACCAGCATTTGTCACAGCCACCGATGCGTTGTAATCCAAGTCTGTGTTACCAAAAGCATCCCGTGCACGCACTACCGGCCTTGCTATCAAATCAGGAGCAGTAAGGGGCGCAGTTACGTTGGCGAGTACAAACACCGCTGGAATTGGATTGGTTGTAAATTCGAGCCTGTCGGATGTAACAATAACCTTGTTGTTATTTACATTTGAAAAGATAGGCCAACTGATATCATTTTGCGGGTTGAGTCCGCTACTATTTGAAGTGAGCGTAAGGTCTGCATTGTTCATTTCAAAAACGAAACTCTTGTTATCAATAGTTTCACTTAATCCTCCGGTAAGGGGCGTCTTTAAAATTAACTTAAGTGAATAATACTTAATGGCGTTATCGGCTACCTCACCAAAAAATTCGGTGGTGCCGTTATACAAGCCCGAGAACGTGACAAAATTTCCTGCGGGATCAATTACTCCGGTCTTGGTAGTTACTCCATCCGTAAGTTCTACACCCGCCAAGGCATTATTCCAGTTACCGATCTGGTCGTTTGCTCTTCTTCGAATTCTTATTGAGGTGATTTTGGTTGAAGCATTCTCAGGACCGGGACGATCCCAGGCATCATCTTCAATCATAAACCTAAAATTAACCACGGCTAATCCTGAAGTAGTTGTGGTAACCGGGAATGAAGCTGGTTCAAGAGGAACATTGTTGTTAATCCAGACATTGTTAGCCAGCGGTGAAGCATCCGTATCGCTAGGTACGGTACCATCGATTTTATAAGTAATAGCTGGCCCGGAATTGGTGTAAGGATAAATCATAACCGTATAAGTCTCTCCGGATAGTAATGAGCTTACTGCTAAGGTCTGAAAAGGTGAGCCTGGAGGCACATTAATATACCCTGTTGTATTATTAATTAGATCTGCCTGGTCAAGTACAGGTGTTCCGTTTAAAGGTACCTGCGCAGTAGCCCCGCTGCGTGCTATTGTAATGAGATATCCTGAAGCAGCCTGAGCAGGTGCAAACGGATTGTTCCAGCTTAGTTGCATGGAGCTAAACGTGATGCTCGAGATACTAAACCCAATCGCATGATTGGATGGGGCAGGCAACGCAATTTGATAAGGGTTAGGGCTTGAAAAATCACCATCATTTAAGGCAGTTCCTCCCAATGAGTTGGAATGCTGGTCTATAATGGAATTATTATCCACTAACGTGAGCCCTAAACTTCCAATCGTTCCAATACCTGATACAGTAATCGTATAGGTAGTTCCCGATCCTGTTACATTTGAGATGGACTCACCACTGGATGACGCGGTGCCGAATGTTGAAAAGTCGCTTGCATTTACGCCTGCTACTGCCTCAGAAAAAACCACCTGAAAATCTACACTAGTATTACTGGTAGGGCTGGGGTTCAATAAGGTGATGCTGGTGACGGTAGGAGCTGTTTTGTTATAATTGACAGAGGATGCATTGGTGGTTGCTGTAGCAGAAGCTAGGTTACCCACCTGATCTTGTAAAGAGATATTAAATGGCAATACACCTTCTGTTTCAGTTCCATTGAGTAGAAGTGTGGCCGTGTATACAAGTCCAGCATTGCCTACTGTGGCAGTGCGGCCAGCAATCGTAACTACGGGAGTGCCAAATAAAGTCTCGTTCACAGTGAAAGTAAGAGAAACAGTATTTCCTGTTCTGGCAAGTGCCGTATTCGCATTATTTGATAAAATAGTAATGGGTGTGATCAGAGGAACGTTTTTATCAAATGTTACAACAGATCCAATCGGAGTATTTGTAGTGGCATTGACAGAGGTAGAATCGGATCCGATCTCAAAATCAATCCTGAATGGCATGGCACCATTACTATTAGAAGCTGAAGTTGTTAACGTAGCGCTATATCCTGGCCCACCACCAGTTACCATAGCATTCATACCATCGATGGTGGCCACATTTTGAGTAGGAGCAGCCCCTGTATTGGTGTAGGTGAGCGTAATTTGATCACCCGGTTTTGCCCGGTTGGTAAAACCATTGGCATTGTTGGAAACAATATTGACATTGATGAGACGAATAGTACTATTCGAAAAGGCTGCAAGCTCGTTACCAGGTGAGCCCGTGAGATCGAGGACGTTACCGCTGGCCTGCAAATATGAAATTGTAACTCCATCAGTCCACACACCATTTCCTGTGGAGGTGAATGTGATGGTGTTGGTGGTTCCTTTGCCGGAGTAGAGGGCAGAGGCAATACCAACAGGGTTTGTAGTAAAACCAGTCACTGAAGCTCCATTGGCAAGATTCAATTCCTCAGTTAGACGCACCACAATGGTTTCGGCAGCAGCAGCATTTGGAAAAAATAAAAAACCAGAGGCTAAACCAACAGCTATGTTATCACCCACCCCAAAGGTTACCGTAGCCATTTCATTACCAGCAATATCATGAACATAATTTGGATGCTGATCGACTGCGTCAGCAGGTTGATCGGCTGTGTTATTATACGTGAATGTTGTAGCAGAATTCCATTGATTATTACTTACACTGGCAAATCGTAAGATGTCAGTGGTTGCTGTGAAAATAGAATTACTATTACTTATGTCTCCTGCACTAGGTATAAAACCATCCCGCCCGGTTTCTGCTGCACTATTATGAGCAGCATCCAAACCATCTCCCAGGTCTATGTTTTCTGAAAAGCTTATTAAAATGCTTTCCCGGTTTCCATTAGTACATCCCGCGCAGTCAGGGCTAAAGACAGGTGTTCCGGAAATGGTAGGCCTTGTTCGGTCAATGGTTACGGCTAAGCCAGCAGATGGCGTTGAAAGATTACCAGCTAAATCTCGCTGATGGGCAGTAATAGAATGAGCACCCTCTACAATGGCACCAGCCCCGATTGTATATACTGATCCTGTTACAACACCGGAAGTAAGAGAGCCTGAAATACTGCTAAACAATACTACATCATTACCATTTGCACCCGTGCCTGTGAAGGTCGGGTTCGCGCTGTTGGTGATATTATCTGAATTTGTTCCAACGCGACCGGTCGCTACACCTTGAGAGTCGGTTCCACTAGTAAGATCAGCGGAGCCAGGTGGAGCAGGAGGGGAGGTGTCTACGGTAACACCTAACGCTGAAGAAGCAGGCCCAAGATTGCCTGCTGCATCGGTTGCTATGGCAGTAATAGAATGGACAGCGGCAGAAAGATTAATATCGATGGACCAGCTTGGAGAAGCAACTGCAGTAGCCCCAACTATGGGTGTTCCGGCATTATAGAGTTGTACAGTACTTCCATTCTCTGCCGTTCCGGTAAAAGTAAGGTTGGTAGTAATGTTTGTTACATTATCTGTGTCTATGTTGGAGTCATCTGCGGCAGCTAAATCAGGTGTGGAAGGTGCAGCCGGGTTATTGGCATCAATCGGATCGCCCCCTTGTGAAATAGCGGTAGTGTATGCACTGCTTGGACTGCCAGCTTCATCGGATAAAGAGACACTTACAGGAATGTTCGAGCCCGCAGCTATATCCGTTCCTCCATTTGTGATGGTGAAGGTGGCAGTGTAGGTGGTGCTGTTTGATCGGGCAAGTGCCCCTAACGTAAATCCTCCGATTGTACTTGTATTCAGGGTATAGGTCTCTCCTCCATCGTCCGCTACAGTAATGGTAGCTGTAACCACATCATTTACTTTCATGGAAACAGGAGGAATACTCACATTGGTAATAACGGGTGCATTCGCATCGATGGGATCGGTTCCCTGGGAGATAGCCGTTGTATAGGTAATGCTTGGATTAGTGGCGACATCTGAGATAATCAGGCTTACAGGAATGTTGGATGCGGCAGGCACATCGGCACCTCCGTTGGCAATCGTGAAGGTGGCGGTGTAAGAGGTGCTGTTGATTCGTGTAAAAGATCCGAGTGGAAAACCACCAATAGTACCGGAAGTCAGCGTATATGTTTCACCCCCATCATTACCCACCGTAATAGTAGCTGTAACCACATCATTTACTTTCATGGAAACATTTGGAATCGTCACGCTGCTGATCGTGGGAAGATTCGCATCGATGGGATCACCCGCCTGCGAAATATTTTGCGTGTAGGCTGTGTTTTGCAGGGCGGCATCAGCCAGCACCAAATTTGAAACAGGGATATCAGATACTGCTGCCACATCAGTACCCCCATTGGTAATGATGAAGGTAGCTTCGTAGGAAGTATTGTTTAACTTATTCAGGGATGTTAACGTAAAGCCTCCGATCGTACCGGAGATAAGCGTGAAAGAGGCAGCATCACTCGTTACTGTAATAGTGGCTGTCACTACTTGACCCACTTTCATAGGCGCATTGGGGATAGCAACACTTGATATAACCGGAGTGGCGGCTAAAAGAGGGGACGCTAAACCAATGGATAATGCAACAAAAAAACCGTAAAAAATTCTCATATAGGTTTCAAAAATAAATTCAACAAAAACTAACCAGAGACAATTAATTTTCTTCTTACCAATTAGGTAAGTCCTTAAAACTGCCATTATTTATTTCTCTAAACTAAATACTATTCAATGTTCCCATTGGGATCCATTTTCATAAGCAAAATGGTTTTTAAGTCAGCCAGTGTTGTATTGCCTAAAAGTACCAGCCCCCCATCCTTTGCTTGTAACACGGCCACACTACGATCGGCATCTCTGCTTCCGATTGATTTTCTCCACATCACCGTGCCAAAACCATTGGTCTTTATCAGGTAATAATCAGATTGTCCGCTACCAAAATTTATTTCAGAATTACTAGGCACGGTTCCTGCTAAAAATAATCCGCCATCCTGGGTGGTGGTAATAGCATTACCAATTTTATTTCCTATAACAGGCACTTCTTCACCATTAAAAGTGGTGGTGATGGGGAATGTAGTTTTAAACAATACCGTGCCGTCTTCCCCAAGTCGTTGGAGTGCAATTTCACGTTCGCCCGAAGTCGTTTGGTCGGTATTGCCAGTCACTGCATAGCCAAAACCAAAACGGCAGATGTCCGCGCCAATCTCATTAAAGTTTGGATCGCCAATAGGTAAATCAAAATCGGTGTTCTGGCTATCTTGAATGCTTCTGACAAGGCGCACATCCGATTTGTTTTGTCGGGTAACGGTACCGCCCCAAATCAATTTATCTTGAGAGTCAAGGAACAGTTTATTAACCAGATTAGAGGCCTCTCCGGATCCGTAAGTTCTGGTCCAGCTTATACTTAGGGTACTTTTCTCAATTTCAGCAGTCACCATATTTTGATTGTTGCTTCCCGGTATGTTACCAAGCACTACATAGCTCTGGTCGTTGCCACTATTTTCGCTAATCGCGATTCCTCGCACGCTGTAAATTGCCGGAAACGTTTCTTCGGAAATTAAATTTCCATCGCTGTCAAGTACCAGAATATATAATTGCTCCTTACCTGCATCAATATCTTCGCCCACCACTACGTAACCACCATCACTGGTTAACAAAAGGCCATTGCCTTTACGATTAAGGAGAATATCAGCTTTGTTTGTAGTGAATTCAGGATATACCTTAGCCCAAATCTTATTACCCAGGGCATCGGTTTTAATAAGTTTGATTTTATTACGTCCATCCTCCAATTGCGAATTGGCCAAGATCAAAAATCCGGCATCGCCTGTTTCGGCAACTGTTACCGCTTCATCATCAAAACCTCCATTAAAATAGCGGACGAAGGTTGTTGAATCACCAAGGTCTGCTTTCCCTTCATCCAGGCAAGCGGATAATACCAATACAAGTAGGAAACAAGCTCTTTTCATGGACTTTACTTTTTAAGCTTCATAGGTTTGAAAAAGGGATACGAGATACCGATGGCTGCTGTAAGGGCATTTAATGTAAGATCATTGTGTTGCGCAGCATAATCAAAAGTAACTTCTTGATTTGTGCGCGTGTCTTCATTCACAATATTGGTAAGACCTTGCTGATATCGCAACTCGGCATGCACATAAATGGCACCAATCCGATATTTAAAACCTGCAATAGCTGTAATCGAATAGAAGAAGTCCTTCAAAGAACTTTTCACATCTACATCGGCACCACTTATACCACTACTCGATAGACCCGTTGTATTAAGCTGATTTGTCTGACTCAGGGAATAACTTATGGATGGGCCTAATCCCGCATATGTTACAAACGTATTGGCTTTGTTTCTTGTTAATTCATATTGAAACAATGCATTTAAATCCAACCAAGATTGTTTGTACGTTGATTCAATTGTTCCACCCACCTGTTGTGTGGAGTCGTTAATAAATAAACTGGTTGATTGTGAAAATTGGCGTGTAGCAAAGAACAATTCGGGAGCAATCGTGATCTTTTTAAAAATTCTTTTTTCAAAAAATACTCCGGCTTGAATTCCAATACCCGGGGTATATTTTCCTGTGCCGTTAGCATCTCCGGCTGTGTAGTAATCAGTAACTACGGAAGGAATAACAAACGAAGGACCAAATTTTATTCCCAGCGAGTAAGCGGGTTCGGTGCGAAATGTATTGTAAAGCGCTACAAATTCTGCCGGATCAATTTCCGGGTTGATTTGAAAAAAGTGATCGGTTTCCAGCACGGTTCGCATGGCATCATCAGCTTTCTGAGGCTCCTCCATATAAATGTAGGTGAGGGTAAGAAGTTTATAGGCTTCCACTTTCTCTTCTGTGGTAAAGCCGCCCAGTAAACAGTTCGATAAAATAGCCTCCAACTCATGCAGTCGTCCTTGCTCGTAGGTAGACCTGGCTAGTCGCAGCGTTTGAGCGCACGAGGTAGATTGTGCCATGCCGGTTACCGTGGCGGTTGCAAGCAAAAGAAATAACAGTAGTCTTTTCATGAAAATTTTCCTTAGTTCAATTATTTACCACCCTTACCCTTACTCTTGGGTTGAACACCTGGATACTTCTCGCAGGTTTTTTCGTAGTCAAGATCTTCTTTTACATAGATATCCCATTCTTCCTGAGTCATGTTTCGTCCTGCCTTCTCGCACAAAATATTGGTCATTACCTCAAAGTTAGTAGGGTAGGCGTGGATGGTTTGGTCAGTACCCTTGGCGGTTTCGCGCACGGTATTAATGCCCACCATCATCTGCGAATCATCCGGAGTAAAGGCAACACTCCAAACCCAATCGTGATCACTCATCAAAATGGGAGGTTGATTTAGCTCTTTGAAATTCCATAACCGAACGGTATAATCTTTACTGGCCGAAGCCATGAAAGTGCCCGCATGATTAAACTTGATATCTTCTATTTGCGAAGAATGACCTGCCAATTCGCGAACCACAAGTCCGTTCGTGATCACATATAACTGTCCCGTTCTATTGCCCACGATTAACTGACGGCCATCGGGTGCGAACGTTACCGCAGACAGACTATTGGAGACTTTGACAACCGTGGCGGCATAATTTTTATTGATATCCCAGATATAGAGATTGCCATCAATACCTGCACCCGCCAGCATTGTTCCGGCTGGGTTCAAATCCAATGAAGTTATTTTTTCTTTAGAGGCAATAACTTCTTTTGCCGTGGTGAGGTCTGAGTACTTGATGCTGAACCCTGAATTATCGCGTGCATATATTCCTTTGCCATCGCGCGTAAAGTGCAAGTCGTTAACATCAAACTTATACCCCATTATTTTTTTAGGAGCAGCAGTTAAGTTTTTCAGATTATAGAGTTCAATAAAGTTGGCTTCGGCATTGGAAGGGAAGAGTCCTCCGGCTGCAAGCCAGTCACCATCCGGGCTTGTATCTAACGAGTAAATCAAATAGGGTTCGGTGCGCTTTGTTTCATCCACAATTGCCTCGGCACTCCAAACGCCACCGCTGTAATTCCACCGGAAGATGCGCCCGTCACTGCCACCTGAATAGATATGATTTCCTTTTCCATTAGTTTCCAACGCACGTGCAGCACCATTTTTATGCGCCTCTAAACTTTTGGTTAGCGGATGATCATTGTTTTTTAAGGCCGTGTATAACCCGCCATAGATATCACTATCATAGATATAGCCATTATACTTCTTATTAAACAAATATGCTTGCTGGGCTACAATGGCTTCTAATTGTTTATTATAATTCAATTCTTTCGATTTGATAGCCATGGCTTTTGCCGTAGCGAGGTAGCGCTCTCGTTGGGCTCTTAAAGCATTCTCATTAGCAATTTCCTCTTGTCGTTTGGCTTCTGCTTCATTTTCAAGCGCTATTTTTGCACTTGTTTCAGCCTTGCCCCGTTGTATAATGGCATCTGCCTCTGCTTTTTCGGCACGAATTCTTTTTTGTTCAGCATCTTCTGTTGCTAATTCTGCTATTTCTCTCTGGTCAACCGCTACTTTTTCCGCAGCTCTTGCTTTTTCAGCTTCTGTATTTGCACGTTTAGCTTCTTCGTTTGCACGTTTAGCTTCCTCCTTGGCTAAGGCTGCGAACTCGGTTGCCTTCCTTTCGTTATTCTTAGCAATACCCTGTTGCACAAAGGCATAAACAAATGCAACTAATGCAACTAATGCAAGTGTACCGAATACCATTGCAGTTATTCTTGCCCGTTGCAGTTTGCGTTTTTGTTCGAGTTCTTTTATGCGCTGCTCGGTATCGAATTCTTTTTTGGAGTATTCCAAAAAGATAAGTGTGCGCTCAAACGCAGGATGATAGCGCTGGCCCCATACTAAAGTAGGCTTATGTTTCGCCTGCCAGTTAAGTGCTAATTGTAAATCGGGCGGGCGCCATAAGCCAGCCTTGCCTACCTGATATTGACCAGCTGCTTCAGCCAAACGCAAATACATTTGAACTGCTTCACTTTCATCATCCACCCAGTTTTTTAATCGAACCCAAATCCGCATCAAACTTTCATGCGAAATATCGATCATCGATTTTGATCCAAGTTCAATACCATAGGCAGGAGTAAGCAATGAGCGACCAGGCTCCCTGAATTTTTCAATTACTTCCACTACATCGGCTTCCGATACATCGGCAATGGATGCAATTTCATTTAAGCGTGTGGGTCTGCGTATTCCAAAGTTCTCGCCTCGTTTTTCAGTGATTGCCTTAAATAGAATTTCGCAAATTCGTTTTTGATCTTCATCCAATTCGTCATAAGCTTCGTTCGCGTGTTGCGATAAAGCTTCAGACATGGTACCAATGGCTTCGTAATGTTTTAAGTCAACGGGCTCGCCATCATAATCTTTAAAGCGCGACCAATAACTCCACGTGCGCATAAGCGCGTGCTGAAGAATAGGAAGTTGATCTGGATTGTCACCTAAGTCGTTTAATAATTGCTGAACAAGTCGCGGGGTAATTTTTGCATCGCCCACGGCAACAGGTCCTTCCACCGCTCTGCGCTTTTGATCGCGCGTCATTTGTGGAATCAGGTAGTGACTATCATTAATCTTACGAGTTAACTCAGGAAACTGAGCACAATCCCCAATAAAATCCGACCGCATAGTTACGGCCACGTAAATAGGAGAGTCCTCGTAGTTAACTGCTTCCATCAAAAGGTTGATGAATGCAAGCGATTCGTTTACCGAGTTAGGATCGGTGCTGTCTTTAAACCGGAATAGTTCTTCAAACTGATCCACAAGGATCAGGTAGTTAATATCTTCTTTTCTTCGCGATTGTTGAATCGCTTCAACTAATCCTAAGGAGCTACTTCGCAATAGCGTAGAAACGATTGTGCGTTTTATTTTTTTATCTTCGACATCGGCTGTGTTATAATCTTTTACTGTCTTCAGTAAAGATTCAGCCAGGTTATCAATTGGCCCTGCACCCGGGCGTGTTACAATTACTTCCCAGTTAGGGCTTGAGTCTGTGAGGAAACCTCCATAAAGAATTGGTAGCACTCCACAATAAATGAAGGATGACTTACCACTTCCTGAAGGACCAATCACACCAACAAACCGACTCTTCGAAAGTTTGAGTAGCACTTCGTCACTCTGGCCTTCGCGACCAAAGAACAAATGACTCTCTTCAATCTTAAACGGCCTCAATCCCGGAAAAGGATTGCTGATGTCTGCCAGTGTTGTTACTGACTGTTCGTCTATTTGGCTCATAGCTTTTTAGTCTATAGTAGTTAGTCTTTAGTATTGAGTCTTTAGTCTTTAGTATTTAGTCCTGAGTCTTTAGTTATTGGGTCAATAGTTGGATAGTTTAACTAACAGTTTACTATTTAACTATGGACTATTTACTTTGGACTAAATACTATCTACTAATTAAATTCTTTCAAAAAGTTTTTCAAGGTCTCTAGCGAACGGGTCTTTTCGCCAGAAATCAAAGTCATATTCTGATTTTTATAATTATCTAAGTTAACATTTTCAGGAGCTACCAACGCTTTTCCCTGGATTGGTTTTTTTCTTCCAAAGCCTGGAGCTTTTAGAAGATCCAATACCTTCATGCGCACCCATTGGTCGTTCACCTTTCCTTTAAAGATGATAGCGCCATCAAAGTTTCTGAGATTGTCGATGTGTTGTTTACGTACCTCAAGTAATTCACCTTCAAAAGCAGGTATCAAAACTTTGAAGCCTGACTTTTCTATTACCTCGCGGAATGATTTCACTTCATTCTCATCAATTTTATCATGTACTAAGTAGATCGACTTTCCATCACTCTCATCAGGCTTAGCTCTTTCTTGAGACTCAAGAAGTTCTTCGCGCATGATGTTCTTGAAATCTTCCAACGGGTTTTGAAGTATTTCAGCACCTTCTTGTGCTTCCGTATCGCGCTTAATGGTGTCGATAAAAGCTTTTTGTTTATCGCTGGCATTTTTCAGGTTCTGAGAAATCCAGATAAGCCGCGAGAAGTCTTGTTTGCTTTGCTTTTTTGCCAGCGCAGTTTCGGCCGCTAATTGATTTTGGATATCGACAATAGAACGATCGGCTCCTTCCGGAATTTCGCCATAGGCGCTTCCTATCAAGTGTATCGATAAGCTACATTCCTCCAGATCGCGTTTTGCTTCGCGTTCAACATCTTTTACATTAGTAGGCAACGTGTTTTTTGGTAAAACAATGTATCCGTGGCGATGTAATTCACGCTTTATAATATTGCGCTGAACTGAAATGTCGTGACCCGTTTCGGCCAGGTAAATTGATTTTCTTTTATAGATGTTCTTTACTTCTGATTTGATGTCACCTTCATTCAAAATCATTAATGCATCGTGAATATCGTAAGCAAGGTCAACCAGTTTCATCCAATATTGCTTCTCTGCTTCCTGACTAAAGAAATCCGAATATTCTTTTTCCATGCCAGTTTCTGTATCGAGCTGATACATATCGTAGCCAATCAAATCGCGCAAGCGTGGCGGTTGTTCGTGAAGTGTAAGAGGGGCTTTTAAAACTTTAAACACCCGATTAATTTTGGAAGACTGAGTTGCCTTATAGAAGGTCTCGACATTATCTAAGCACCGACCTGATTCAACAAATTCCTTTGTTAATATGGCTACAAGAATAGCCGCGTTGTTAAGGGCAGGAGCGGTGGCGGTATCAAATTCTGACTTGAGCACGATGTTAGGTTTGGAACCCAATACCTGCAACAACATTAGCTCAAGAAATTTTTTGAATTGCGACACCCAACCCAATTCACTTTTTTGAGCTGCCTCATTATCCTTTTCGGCAAACGTGATTAGTACATCAATATCAAAAGCCATATTCAAAAATTAAAGTGCTGGTTGGGTTTGTTTTTCAGTAATGTTATGAATCAGTCCTTGTGCCAATTCGTGATGGCTGGCAAGCACAAAGTAGAAATCGACTAAGCTGATTTTGAAAATAACTGTGCGTTCGCGAGCAAGCACTTCAGTGATAGTAGGGGTTGGGCCTTCCTGAAAAAGGTCACCAAACACACTACCCGGTTTCATCTCCATTACCACTGTTTCTCCATTCTTCAACACAGCTTCACCATGAGCCATGATAAGAATGGGCATTTCGTCATCTGTAATAGCAAGGCGTTCGTTTGGTTTTAATGTGACGGGTAAAATCTTATCAGCTAAATCACTTAACACTTTACCTTGAATGTGATTGAACACGGGTATCTTTTTAATCAACATGACCATCTCTATAAAGAGGAAGAAGCCATCATCCAATCCATCGAGCAGTTGATTGTTTTCGATTGCAGAATCGAGAAAGCGTTTGTCTTTGTAAGGCAGGCGCATGGAAATAGTATGGTACTCGGATTGGCTCTTGTTATAAATTACCCAAGCGGTAGTTTCTTGCAAAAGCTTATCGTTATTAAACATTTGACTGATTAACCCACGGCTCACTCTGAATTTTGGAATGAAAGCAGTTGCGTAAACCGCACAAACTTTTGTCCATCGGTTGTTATAATTAAAATCACGATTCAATACGTAGTTGATTACCTGAATCGGGTTGTAGCTTTCGCGTGGGAAATAGATTTGAAGATTCTCTAATTTTTGAGACGTATTTGAATCATCCAGCAAAGGAATGAGTTTCGGTTTGAGGTCTTGATCAACAAATAAGTCTAAGAGTTCTAATGCATACTGAACGCTATCCGGAGTTCCCAATTCTACATTTTCTCTAACCAGCTGAACTGATTCCGGATCGTACAATAAGGAAAGCAATAATGTAATTTGATCGTAGTTATCTCGAATCTCTTCGCGTAATGCTCCCTTCAGATAATCGTATTGGTCTTCATCGGTGAGTTCATCAAGAGCAGCAAGATTCCAAAGCGTTTTGCCCATTTCAACGTCAAGCAAATCCTTTATTTCCAAAGCTTCACGGCCTGTTGCTCTATAGTTAATATACCGCAGAGAATATAAGATTTGATTTACTACCCGCTTGTCGGGATAGTCGATCTTTTTCCAAAGCATTTGCAAACTTTCCTGCCCCGGAATATGACCCATGATTTGAATCAGCTTGAGCATGATCAAATCATTTTGTCCGGACTTATGGAAAGCTGTTTCTAAAATATTTAGCACCTGTGGTCCTGCTTCTTTCAGGGCTGATGCGGCCTGATGCGCGTAGCGTGGGGATGAAAGCAGTTCAATGAGTACGTTCCAGGTTTCTGGGCGTTTTACTTTTCTAGCTGTTAATAAGGCCTCCGTTCTTACTTTCGGATCGGCATCGCGCATTAACTCTAGTAAAATGAAAATCGTTTTTTGATTGGTAAGCTTGCGCATGAGTTTAGCAGCCAGCATTCTGTCGGGTTGCTTTACGGACTTACTCAGTTTCATTAACTTTTCAACTGGTATTGATAATAGGTCACTATCCTCGGCCATGTTAGCCGCTTGAGCAGCTAACCCTCGAATTTCATTCTCGCCACTGTGAATTCCCAGCTCCTGAATTTTCTTTAGGGCAAATTGTGCAATCTTTTTTGATTTACTATCTGCTAAGTGAAGTAGTGATGTTTCAAATAATGCCGGCTCTAATTTTTCCATGAGCTTTAGCCCATAGATGATCTTTTCCTCGGCTGTGCTTTTTACCTCTTTTTCAAGAACACTGTCCATGGTATATTCCTTCACCATGTTTTTCTTTACTGCCGATTTATTCTTTATGAGTGAATTTTGAAGAGTCTCCCGATACCCATGATACATTCGGTTGGTTACCCAATACCAGATTGCTAACACAGGCAAGGCAAAAAGTGTAATGGATAAAACAGTGAATCCTTTAAATTGATTAATTAGTACAATCAATCCTCCTGCTAGTGCAGCGGCAAGAGCGGTCACAAATCCTTCAATTTTGGTTTGTGCATCAATGTTTATTTCCTTATCGATAGGCACATAATAGAATTTGAAGGTTGGATTATCGAGGGCATCGCGAAGGGAGTTAACAAAGAGCTTACTCATTGAGATGGCGATAAAGAAGAAGATGATGGTGCTGCTTTCTCCTGTACTAAGATCGTAGCCGAAGAATGAACCAAGGGCAAATGCGGAGATTGTGAAAAAAATTAGCAGCAGGGGGTTGATGAGAAGCGAAACACGCAAACCGTAATCCTGATTGATGCGATCTGTAATAAATGTTGTAAAAAGAAAACCAAAAATCACAATAGTCATTTCAAAATAACTTAAGAATACCGCAAGTCCCTCTGTGTCGGTAAACTGAATGGTTGCCGCGTTGTAAAATGAGTAATCCACAAACTGAAGTGATACGATCGATACAATCACAAATAGTGAAAGCATCATGATGTATTTATTACCAATGAATTGACCGATTGAAAGTTTCTTAATATCTGATTCTGACTTAATTATGGCGCGACCTTTTATCAGGTATTTGCTAGCCAGTACGCTGAATAGAATTACAAAAGCGATAATACTGACTAAACCAATCGTGTATAGCGTAACAATCTCTACACCTAAACCTAAAAGAATTGGAATTGAGAAGAAGGATAAGATAGCCGCAATATCAGTTCCTACATCCACGCTACCCACAAGCCTTTTGGCAACCCGCACATTAAACATGCGATTAAACGAACCCCAAAAAACGAGTTGTATTAAGAAAGTGAAGGGGAGGATCAGAGTGAATCCGAAAAAGTATAAATCATCTTTATTCTCAATAAAACTATCTCCAAATTCAAGAAACCCTGTTAAGGTGGTAACTAATAATAAACTTAGGATAGCTAGAGCTGTGAAAGGTATTCGGCCTTGAAGGAAATTGTAAAGCATGGTTACCGCCATACCGATCAAACCAGAGATGGCTATGGCAACCGGAAGATCAAACTTTTCCGTAAAAACATCAGAACCTAGGAAAAGGGTTTGAGAGGCAACAGCAACGGTAGCTAAAAACAAGCCCATTAAGAAGCTAAGGATCAATAAGAGCGATACCGACCCGGTTTCTTCGGGTTCAACATCCAACATTTTCCAAAGCCTTGTGAGCATAATTTTGGGGATTAGCTCCTAAATTTTATACATTTCATCGAAATTTCCTATTCAATCATGAGTTCATTTTAACAATAGTACCTACTGAATCATAGATAGTTGAAGCGTATTGTGGCAAAAGATCAATACAACTTACCGTAGAAATCAGTAATTGTTAATCTTAGTAACCCGAGCGAGGTAAATAAGATGAGTTTATTTTTTTGCTTTAAAAAGGAGCGAGCTATCGCCATAGCTGAGAAATCGGTAATCCGTAGAAAGTGCTTCGTGATAGATTTTCTTCCAGTCAGGGCCTACAAAAGCTGCTACCAATAAAATCAAGGTGGAACCTGGTTGATGGAAATTTGTGAGGAGAAAATCGGCCACTCTATAATTATAGCCGGGCATAGCATAAATGGAGGTTTCCCCGATGAGGGTATCGCAGCCATCCTTTTCAAGTTTTGCCAATACTCCCTCAATTGACTTTTGCCGGCTATAGTGCCCGGGTAGCACAAAGGGTTCATTTTGAGAAATCAGAAAAGGCTGATCACCTTCTTCAATCAGTTTGACTCCATACCAATAAAGACTTTCTAATGTTCGTAATGAAGTGGTTCCCACCGCCCCAACCGATTTTGCTAAAAGTATTGCTTGCAGGTTTTTTTTACTGACTACTACTTGTTCGCTATGCATAGTATGCTCGGCCGCCTTTTCAACTTTCACAGGCTGAAAGGTTCCTGCGCTGACATGCAAGGTCAGAAATTCGGTTGAATGACCTTTCGCTTGAAGATTATCTAAAACCGCATTTGTAAAATGTAGCCCGGCAGTTGGGGCTGCTACCGCGCCTTCGTGATGGGAGTAAACGGTTTGGTAAGTTTCTGAATCCCTTTTCTCGGCCTCTCTATTTAGATAGGGGGGTAATGGAATAAATCCCGTTTGAGAAATTACTTCTGCAAAGCTTTTTGCTTCGGGCTGCCACGAAAATTCCACAAGACCTTGTTTATGGTCAATTAATCTGGCCTCAAGTATTATGTCGCCAGCTTTTTTTGTCAACACAGAATTTGATTGCCAGCGTTTTAGGTTGCCAATGGTGCAATGCCAAGTAGCCTGACCAGTTGCACCCATAGCAACTTGTACTAATGTTGATGGCGAAACAGGATTCAATAAGAAGATTTCAATTGTTGCTCCGGTTTCTTTTTGAAAATGAAGCCGAGCAGGAATTACTTTGGTATCGTTAAAAAATAAGGTGCTTTCACTTGGTAGTAGTTCGGGCAAACTGGTAAACCGATCGTGTTTTATTTCACCATCCTTATAAACCAGTAATTTAGATTGATCGCGCTGAGCTAAAGGATATTGAGCAATCCGATTTTCGGGTAACTCGTAGGTATAATCTTTAATGAGAATTGACTTATCCATTGTTTCTGCAAAGAAGCATAAGAAATGCAGGACTCGCAAAGCGCTATGCTGATTAAAGTATTTCATTAATTTTAAACTTCATCGAGGATACCGAATGCCTTTAAAAGCCAGTCTGCAGAAACGAGTTTTTGAATTTTCATTCAACGCCCGCACCTCACGCGGAGCTATGAAAGATAGAATTTCTTGGTTTGTCCATCTCTGGGATGATGCAGATCCTGAAGTAGTTGGAATAGGCGAATGTGGTCCTTTACCGGGATTAAGTGCGGAGTACACTCCTAAGTTGGAGGCAATTCTTGAGAAACTAGTGGGAGAGATCAATGACTTGTCGGTTGGATTGCCTATGGAAGTGGAACCTGACGCTCTGAATAAGTTTATCACCCAACTTATTGGTGCCGAGCAGGTATCACGGTATTCGTCTTTTGTCTTTGCATTAGAGACCGCTTTGCTCGATCTACATAACGGGGGCGAGAGAACAATTTTCAAAAACAAATTTCTTGAAGGACATCCAATCCCGATCAACGGCCTGATCTGGATGGGTGGTCTTGACTTCATGCTACAGCAGATTGAGATAAAAATCCGCGATGGATTTACTTGTCTTAAATTGAAAGTGGGTGGCCACGATTTTGAGAAGGAGTGCGATGTGCTGCAATACATTCGCAGAAAATATTTTCGAAACAACATTACTATTCGCCTGGATGCGAATGGTGCCTTCAAGAAAGACGAGGCTCTATTTAAGTTACAAGAACTGGCGCGGTTTAACATTCATTCAATAGAGCAGCCTATTAAAGCAGGTCTGGCAGAAATGGCTGAGTTGTGCAGGCAATCGCCTATATCCATTGCCTTAGATGAAGAATTAATTGGGGTTTATGGTAGCGCTGCCAAACTCGATTTGCTTACGCGGATTAAACCACAGTTTATCATTTTAAAACCAACCCTGCATGGCGGGCTTTACGGATGCGCAGAATGGATTCGAATTGCCGAGCAATTGGGTATTGGCTGGTGGATTACTTCGGCTTTAGAAAGTAATATCGGATTAAATGCAATTGCCCAATTTACCGCCCAATATCCGGTGCAAATCCCGCAAGGTTTAGGAACCGGAATGATCTATAATAACAATGTTGAGTCCCCACTAACCATACAGAAAGAGCATCTGACTTACGATGATGGTCTTATTTGGGGTTTTTTGTGAGGCGTCAGACTGCTTTGAGCGCTCAGGCACCTTAAATGACCTGCTAAACAGCTTTTAACTAAAAAATTTAGTTTTATTTTTGACTTTTTGAATAACAATCCTTTATTTAGCTAAAATTATTAGTTATGGAGGCCAATAAATTAAGAATTCAGAGCAGAAAGTTAGATTCAGGTCGCTTTCAGGTTTGTTTTTCAACAAGTGATGTAGTAGCCGGTGGTTTTTACGGATATCTGCTGGCTGAACCTAAAACTTCGGTCTCTGAAATCTTAAATAAGATACAACGGCATGTGGAGGCAATGAACAATTCAGAGCGCTACTTGCAGCGCAATCTTTTCTCCCTCGGAAAAAGGAAAATGAACTCTGGACGGATCCTAATTTTTAAAAAATAAGTCATGGTTAAACTCAACGAAAACATTCGCATTCTGCGCAAGCGGTTATCACTCACACAAGATCAATTTGCGCAACAACTTGGCGTGAAGCGGTCATTGGTTGGTGCGTATGAAGAGGGACGTGCGGAGCCACGCCTGGAGTTGCTGCAAAAGATGGCTGAAGTATTTTCAATTTCAGTAGATCAATTAATTGGAATTGATTTTTCAACCGGGTCAATTAACTCAACGCCTAACTATGTGCGCGGCAAAGAAGTGGTGGTTGTTACGGTAGATTCATCCGATCGTCAGAATATTGAATTTGTTCCGCACAAAGCAGCGGCTGGTTATCTCAATGGGTTTGCCGATGCAGAATACGTAAAAGAATTGCCGCATTTTAATTTGCCCAATCTTAAACAAGGCACCTATCGTGCATTTGAAATCAGTGGTGATTCTATGTTGCCATTAATGCCGGGCTCTATTGTTATTGGGGAGTATGTGGATGATTTGCGAAATATAAAAAGCGGAAAAACCTATGTACTGGTAACACAGCGCGAAGGAGTTGTTTATAAGAGAGTGTTCAATTACCTCGAAGATAACGGGAGTCTTTTCCTTGTTTCAGACAACAGACATTATGCACCATTTCAACTGAGTGGTTCTGATGTACTGGAAGTTTGGTCAGCAAAAGCATATATCAGTGTTCAGTTTCCTGACGTGAGCGAGAAGTCAGATGTTTCAGTAGAACAGTTGGCTAGTGTTGTGCTCGATTTACAAAAGGAGATCCTTCAATTGAAGTCAAAGAAATAAACTTAGCGGTTTGGCCTTGCCCGATCTCTTCCTGTATTAGGAGGAGGCGGGAGAGGTGTTAGATTAAAACCGCTGAATCAATTCCAAAGTCTTTAACTTATTAACCTTTCCGGTTTCTGTCTGCAAAAACTGAGCTACATATCGTATTGTTTTGGGAACTTCAAAACGATCTAATCTGGATTTTAGATGTTGAATTATTTCAATTTCTACTTCGGAAGCAAGTGGCTCACCTTCTATTATCAGCGTAACGGCTTCACCTAAAGAAGCATCAAGAAGTCCGGCAATAAAAAACCGATTGTTAATTCTTAAATCAGACAGAATCGTTTCAAGTATTCGCTCTATTTTTTCTGGAATTATTTTTACTCCGCCACTATTAATGATGCTATCAATGCGACCAAGTATTAGGAATCGATTCGCGTCAATAATCTCAACCAAATCATTAGTTACAATGGGTTCTGCATTTAGGTGAGGAGCATGAATAACAAGACAACCCCGATTGTCTGCTTGGATATAAATACCAGGAAGTAGATTAAAATGATTCGTTGTATCTGATCCATTTAATTTTTGAAGTGCAATGTGCGATAGCGTTTCAGTCATGCCATAGGTGGCATAAAAGGAACCTTGCATCGATTTTAAATTTTCCCGCAAAGAATTTGATAAGTCAGCACCTCCAATTAAAACTACTTTTGTTCTACTAAGCTTTTGCTTGTGTTTAGATGTTAAGATTGCTTGAACCTGATACGGAACCAATGCTATAAAATCAATACAGACATCTTCGGGTAGGGTATCAAATGGATTGGCACTTGGCTCGACAACATACATGTTCATTCCAACTTCCAGTGATCGAACCAACATCATGATGCCTGCAACATACTTGGTATCGAGACAAACTAATGCAGTGGATTCTTTTTTTAAACCCAGGTAGGAGGTACTCAATGCTGCACTCGCCTTCAGTTGATTTCGGGTAACAGAAATTTTTTTAGGTGTTCCGGTTGAGCCAGATGTTTGTAATATGAAATCTTCCTTTCCATTTAACCATTCATGGCAAAATTTTAAGGCATTGTTTTCATTTGGCGAGAGAGAGTCCGAAAAATTCCCTTTTTCAATATCAGTTATTGGATAAGAAATCTCCTTAACGCGAAGTGTTTGCGAGTGCATGACTCAATTCTTTTTTGGACGTGGCTTTATGGATAACTCTTCGTATCCATACGTTGAATCAACAATACGATCGAATTGCAGATCCGTAAGCTCACCAATTACAATCTCAGCTGTTGTATAAATCAATGAATCATTTAACAAATGGCCTCCAATGGTTCTGCCTGTGCTATCAGCCACTGAAATATGCAAGTGTGCTCCTGAATCCGAGAAGGTGCCTACCAAGGATAAAATTTCAAAGTGACCTTTTAATAAGGTTCCATTTTCCTGATTAGCGAATCTTATGTTTACTTGTTCTAAACTCCCAACACAAGTAATTACAAAGCCTGCTTTTGAGTTACTGGCTACTTTTAGTAATTCCTTTTTTAAATCCTGATGAGGTGCTAACCTAATTGCGGTTGTTTTTGTAGCACTCCACAAGTTTGTTGATTGGGCAGGCACTTTACTCATTGTTACTGTTAATAAAAGGTAAAGTAAAATGGATTTCATCAAGGAAACTTTGGGAATTTTGAAAAGTCTGGTTCACGTTTTTCCATAAAGGCATTCTTTCCTTCTTTGGCTTCATCACTTAAGTAATATAGCAATGTTGCGTTGCCGGCAAGTTCCTGAATACCGGTTTGTCCGTCAAGTTCGGCATTAAAGGATGCTTTCAACAGCCGAATAGCTAACGGACTTTTCTTGAGAATCTTTTTAGCCCAGTTAACATACGCTTCTTCTAGTTCTTCTAGCGGCACAACTTTGTTTACGAGCCCCATATCCAATGCTTCCTTTGCATCATATTGGTCGCACAGAAACCAGATCTCACGCGCTTTTTTCTGTCCTACAATTCGCGCTAAGTAAGAAGCACCAAAGCCACCATCAAAACTTCCTACCATCGGCCCGGTTTGTCCGAACCGTGCGTTTTCGGCAGCGATAGTTAAATCACATACAACATGCAACACATGCCCACCACCAATTGCCCAACCAGCGACTGCAGCAATAACCGGTTTTGAAATGGTGCGAATCACTTTTTGCAGGTCAAGCACATTTAATCTAGGCACTGCATCGGCACCCACGTATCCGCCATGTCCACGCACACTTTGATCGCCACCGCTACAAAAAGCTTTACCACCTTCTCCGGTTAAAATGATTACACCAACCTCTACGTCTTCGCGACAGAGATTCATGGCATCCAAAATTTCCTGAATTGTAAGTGGTGTAAATGCGTTGTGAACCTGCGGGCGGTTGATGCTTATACGTGCTATTCCTTCGTATTTATGAAAGAGAATTTCTTTGTATTCTTTAACCTGTTTCCAATTGTACTTAAGAGTCATAACCTTTTTTAAGATGTTGCTTGAATTTATTAAATGCTTCTTTTCCTGTTTGTTGATTGCTGATGATTTCTAAAATCTTTGTTTTGCCTTCAAAATTAGTAAAATCCTTCAGTGCTGCTTTTAAA
>Ga0163152_10000236_pt1:0-70000 | contig 99091 bp, 79 predicted proteins | sample OliLakLV19MP8IB2_FD_148635 | JGI IMG/M metagenome (GOLD analysis project Ga0163152, IMG submission 148635) | Freshwater microbial mat bacterial communities from Lake Vanda, McMurdo Dry Valleys, Antarctica - Oligotrophic Lake LV.19.MP8.IB-2 | ecosystem: Environmental > Aquatic >...
TCCTTCGGCTGTTTATTCGTGCATTCGCGGCTAATGTTTTTTATCCATATTGTAGGTTAAAAGAGTTGCCACGAATGCACGAATGGGCAGCCAAAGGGTATAGGTTTGTGGCAACCCCCTTTTTCTTCACAATACGGATGAAAATAAATTTGCTACGGGCTTGCTTATCAAATATGGCAGGGAGGGTCGGGGCAACTTTTATTTTCTTCAATATACGGATGAAAATAAATTTGCCGCGAACCTGTTGATTTAAACATTAAGCAATAGGGAAAAAATTCCACATATTTGAAAAAAGTGGGCAGATAATCACAATTTTAAATGTGAAATTTTTAACACCCTCCTAACAACCAATACAATAACAAGAAGATTAGTACGGTTCCAAAACAACCACCGCCCAATTTATACGCGCCGACGCCGGCTAAAAGACCTCTCCATGGATTATTCATAATTAAACGTTTATAGAAGTGAAAAAAAAACTACCGAATACAATTAAAAAATCGTACCTTAAATGGTTAAATTTTAACTTTTGCTACTAAAATATAAACATTTATTGGGGAGACCAGTAAAATTAAAGTTTGTTTTAGTAAACTTTTTTTCTTTTAATATCCTTAAAAGTCTTTACTAAATTTGACCATGGCTAAAGTACTTGTGCTTTTTGCGCACCCAATGTTGGAGAAATCGGTTACACAGATCGAATTGATAAAAAGTATCAAAGATTTGTATGCTGTAACCTTTCACGATCTGTATCAACTGTATCCCGATTATGATATAGATGTAGACCGCGAGCAGCGTTTATTGATAAACCACGATATTATAGTTTGGCAATTCCCTTTTTATTGGTACAGTTGTCCTCCCCTTTTAAAACAATGGATAGACCTCGTTCTGGAGCATGGTTGGGCCTATGGAAAGGATGGAAATAATTTAAAGGATAAATGGTTGTTCAATGCAATTACCACCGGTGGACCACAATTCGGATATCAGGAAGGCGGTTTTAATAAATATTCGCTGAATCAATTTTTAGCTCCTTTCGAGCAAACGGTAACCTTGTGTAAAATGACCTATCTGCCTCCTTTTGTTATGCATGGAACACATCGTGCCAACGATCAGGAGCGGAAGGTATATGCTGATAATTATAAACAAATTCTGATTGGTTTAACTCAGGGCAAGTTTACTTTAGATCAGCTTAAAAAAGTATCTTATCTAAACGAGCTTATTCCATCCACGGTTATTTCAAACAATTAAATATGGAAAGTAATTTTTTATTTCAGGCCTTTGTTTATTTATTAGCCGCAGTAATTTTTGTTCCTATTGCCAAGAGATTAGGGTTAGGTTCTGTATTGGGATATTTAATTGCCGGAATTATAATAGGTCCTTTTGTAATGGGTTTTGTTGGGGAGGAAGGGAAAGATATTATGCATTTTGCTGAATTCGGTGTTGTAATGATGTTGTTTTTAGTAGGATTGGAACTTGAACCTTCTTTATTGTGGCGAATGAGAAAACCTATAGTTGGTTTGGGTGGATTACAGGTATTAGCTTCAACAGTTGTATTTTCTCTTCTAGCAATCGCGATTGGTCTGCATTGGAATGAGGCTATTGCCATTGGGATGATACTTGCAATGTCGAGTACCGCAATTGTGTTGCAGACACTCAATGAAAAAGGAATGATGCAGACATCGGCAGGACAAAATTCTTTTGCTGTTTTATTATTTCAGGATATTGCGGTAATTCCCATTCTCGCATTAATGCCTTTACTTGTAGTACATCAAATTGTAACTGAACCTTCCGGAGAACACGGATCCACTACGTTAATTGAAAATTTTCCCGGCTGGTTACAAACAATTTCCGTATTGGGAGCAGTTGCGTTTATCATTTTTGCAGGAAGAACTTTGGTTAGACCCTTATTGCGATTTGTAGCGGCAACAAGATTACGCGAATTATTTACAGCTACTGCTTTATTATTAGTTGTTGGCATTACTGTATTGATGACACTTGTTGGATTAAGTCCTGCGTTAGGAACATTTTTAGCAGGAGTTGTATTGGCAAACAGCGAATACAGACATGAACTGGAAAGTGATATAGAACCATTTAAAGGATTATTATTAGGATTATTTTTTATTGCTGTAGGCGCTTCTATTAATTTCAGATTGATAATTGAAAATCCTTTATTAATTGCAGGATTAGTTGTAGCAATTCCCCTAATAAAATCCATCATATTATTTATTCTCGGCAAGTCATTCAAAATGGGAACTGATCAAAATGCAATATTTTCTTTGGGATTAAGTCAGGTTGGAGAATTTGCATTTGTATTATTAAGTTTTGTATTACAACTGGGAATAATCAACAACGAAACCGTAAACATATTAATGGCTGTAGTTGCCATTACGATGGCCTTGACACCGCTGGTTAATATTATAAATGAGAAGCTCATAATTCCTCGCGTTGGAATTAAAGAAAAAGCGCAGGATATTGAACCGGACATTATTGATGAAAAAAATCCTGTAATAATTGCTGGATTTGGAAGATTTGGAAGTATTGTAGGAAGGTTTTTAAAAGCCAATGATGTTGGAACCACGGTATTGGATCTTGATAGCGATCGTGTTGAATTATTGCGCAAACTCGGACGCAAAGTTTATTATGGAGATGCTACAAGATATGATCTGCTTAAAAGTGCAGGTGCTGATGATGCAAAATTGATTATTATAACATTAGACACTCCTGAAAAATGCGTAATGCTTGTGAGAATTGTTAAAAAACATTTTCCCAATTTACAGATTATGGTTCGCGCATATGACAGACCTGATTCGTTCCAATTTATGGATGAAGGAATTTTACATATTTACAGAGAAACATTAGACACCTCGCTGCGAATGGGAGTTGATGCATTAAATATTTTAGGTCATAGAACTTATCGTGCAACACGACTTTCCAGAATTTTCAGAAAACATGACGAGATGAATTTGAAAAAACTTGCAGCAGTGCGTCACGACAGAAAAGAATTTATTTCCACTGCAAAACAAAGTATTTCTGAACTGGAAGAATATTTACTTGCTGATATGCGTGCAATTGATCTGAATAAGGATGAGGGATGGGATGTGGAATCGCTTCGTGAGGAAGTGCAGAATATGCAATTTCCTGCACCTGGAAATTAATTATTAACCCTTTAAAAAAAAGCTACTGGCAGTAAATGAATTTAATCAGCCCCCATCAAACACACTTTCACAAAATGCGATTTTATTCGAACATTGTTGTTTTTCTGCCAAATTTTCTTCAAAATGTTTTGTCATATCTTCGAGCTGTGCAGGTATTCGCTAATTTTAATTTATTGTGTTGGTTAAAAGCAATGGCGAATTGCATATGAATACTGAAATAACTGAAGGGGTTAAGTTGGGAACTGTAAAATGAAAAATAATTAATATTTATTTTTCCTGATACGATTTAAATTTATTTGCAAGCAATACATTTGCGTTTTTTAATATTGCATTTCCATGTCCAAAAACAGCAATATTGAAAGAATAATTTGCTACCTTCTTTATTGACCTTATTCCTTCCGCTGTATTTTCATAAACGGTGCTAAATTTTAAACCCATCAGGTTAGAACAAATATCACCTGCAATTAAAAGATCAAGATCTTTTACATACAAACTAACATGACCCAATGAATGTCCGGGAGTATAAATTATATCAATTCCACCGGCTAATGGCAGAATTTCATTATCCTTTAATTCCACATCAATTTGAACCACGTCATTTTTATTTGCTGATCTTTTAATAAATAAATGATATAAAATTTTATTTAGAATTTCGGGCGATACTTCATGTGGCAATCGCCCTGCAAGTCCTTGGCGAATCAATGCAGCATCTTCTGAATGCATATAAGTTTTTGCACCCGAAATATATACAAGGTCGGCCAATGCACCGGCATGATCAGGGTGACTGTGTGTTAGTATGATATGTTTAATATCTGCAGGTCCCCTATTTAAAAGCTTTAGTGCTTTTAAAATTTTAGTATGATCATTTTTAAATCCGGTATCAATCAAAATAAGTTGCTCGCCATCAATTAACAAAAACGCATTAACCGGCCCGAGTGGAATTTGATACAAATTGTCGGTTATTTTTTTGAGTGCCATTGTTTAAATTTCACACAAAAATAGGTATGGGAATTGATAATGGAGCATGAAGATCAAAAAAATGCCACAGCATGAATTAGTTATACACGGGCAAAATAAACTTTTTAAAAACGGGTGCAAAACATTATTTTGATTTTACAAATTGTAATTTTATTTTATAAGTGTGATATTTCCTTTGAAGACTGTAGTAACTCCATTAGTAAATGTAAGTTCAGTTACAAAAGCATAAACACCTTCATTTAATTCTTTACCCGCCATAGTTCCATCCCATCCTTCACTTTCCACTCCTCCCGGAATATTTTCCTTATAAAAAAGTAATTCTCCCCAACGATCAAATATCATCATACTTTTGATCATGGTAAGATTATATCCGTAAGCAAAGAAATAGTCATTTACGTTATCGCCATTTGGAGTAAATGTATTTGGAATAAATACACCATTACCGGGATTTGGCAATACTGTTACAAACATATTATCATTTGCAATACATCCATTTTCATTTACAGAATTAATTGTATACGTTATAGATTCAAGTGGATATGCATTAGTAGTAGAACAATAATCGCAAATAATCTGAGTAGGCGGAGTCCATAAATAATCACCTCCCGCCTCGCTGTATAGCACTGCAGGTTCTCCGGAATAAATTGTTGTGTCTCCCCAGGCATCTGCAAAATTTTGATCAACACTTATAAATACACTTGCTGAGGAGGTGCATCCATTTGCATCTGTATAAGTATAATCAATTTGATAAGGACCGCCCACCCCTGCCGTTGCGGGGTCGAAAGTAGTTCCTGACATACCAGTACCTGTATAAGCACCTCCGTAAGGAGAGGCATACAAAGTAAATGGAATATCTTCCAAACAAACGACATCGTCTACAGGAAAATTAATTACAGGCAATGGATTAACGATAAGATTTGTTGTAATAATGGAATCACATCCATTAACTGTTAAATAATTGCTTAAATAAGTTCCACTTACATTTACCGAAATTCCGCCGGGAAGCAGATAAACATCACCTTCACAAATTTGCGCATCAACTATCGGAAAATATACCGGATCAACAGTAAGGGTTGTTGTAATTACAGAATCGCAATCGTAAATGGTAGGAAGTATTGTTACATATACTCCTGTCGCACCTGTTGTAGTTCCGTCAGGCAAGGTATAAATATCTCCTGAACAGATGGAAGCCGCAACAGGTAATGCATAGGTTGGATATACCATTAAATTAGTTGTGATCACAGAATCACAACCGGCAGCAGTAATTAAATTGGTTATATAGGAACCGGTTGCGCCGGTTATGGTGCCATCAGGCAAAACATAGGTTTCTCCTGTACAGATAGCTATATTTTGTGTAAATGTATATACATCATTTACATCGAGAATTGTAGTAATAAAAGAATCACATCCATAGGGTGTTGGAAAATTCAACACGTAAGCACCTGAAACTCCGGTTGCAGTTCCATCGGGTAAAATGTAGGTATCGCCGCTGCAAATTGCGGCATTAATGGTAATGGAGGATGCCGTGTGAACTGCTAAATTTGTGGTGATCACCGAATCGCATCCTGCAGCAGTAAGAAAATTATTTATATACGTTCCGGAGGTTGTAACAACAGTTCCATCGGGCAGCGTATAGGTAATATCGTCGCAAATATCTGCGTCAACAATAATATTATATGTTGGATTAATAACAACGGTAAAGTCATAGGTTTCAACACCGCAATATAAACTGGTGACAGTATTTGTAACTGTGTAGGTGCCTGGGGCTGAAGCGCTAACGAATATAGTTCCGGTTGCCGGATTAATGGATAATCCGACGGGTGATGAAGTAAAGGCGCCCGGTGTTCCGCCGCCCGGAAAAATTGGTGATTTATCGGGTTCATCTACACAATATGGTGCACCAATATAGGAAAAAGTTGCAACAGGATCATCTCCTACAATTAAAGTAAAAGAGGAAGGTACACAATCTATTACAGCTCCATTTGTGATAACATATGTTCCCGGTTCGCATAAACTTAGGTCAATTTCTCCTGTTAAACTATCAATAACAAGCCCGGTGGGAGTAGCAGCATAAACTCCTGTATCGGCACCCGGATCGATTATAGGAAAGGGATTAAGTTCATCCTGACAATAAATAGAATCAGGATAAGAAAAATCGCCTGCATTTACACCAACGAAATCATAGAGATAGACGAAAATATTTTGCCTCATGTTACGAGCATTTGTAAATGGTGAATGCCAACCGGAGACTGTCATACTTCCGAAAATCACACAACCGGTTCCCCAGTGTTTTTCAGCACAGGCAATATTGGTTGAAAATGCATCTTTAATGAGTGTGGTAAGACAAGTTCCCGTAACTTTTGCATGGGTAAAAGAAGTCCCAGACCAGGAGGTTCCGGCAGGAGTGTAGGGGCCAAGAAATATAGGATGCGTAGCAACAGCTGCATTACAATTTGACATATAAACACCCGGGGTATAGTCAAGCAAAGTTCCACCGAAACCAAAGTTGATATCGGCACCTTCATTTGGTGCTGCATTTAAGAAAAGTGACCCGCCGTTGAAAACCCAGTTTTCGATTGCAGTTATATTCGTAGTGAGGAAATTTTTCAATTCAATAGCGTGATCATCACCTCCTTCCAGAAATACAAATTTTGAGGTAGTGCCAAAAGCGACAGCGGGATCAACGGAAGTGAAGTAACCGGAATTCCATCCACCAACTCCGAAAACATTGTCCATTTCGGTGATATTGGTGTTGAGTACCGGGCACCAGGTCCACGGTTCAGGAGCTGTTCTGCGAATGTACCATGCCTCTGTAGCTTGCGAAAAACCTGTATAGGAACTCACAATTGCAATAATGATCAATAGGTTTTTTCTTATCGTGTGCATTATAGTTTGGTATTCCAAGGGGGTTGAGTTTACCGAAATAAGGAACTAAAATAACAAACTTTAAAACAAAACGCAGGGAATGTTAAAATTATTTATAAACCTGCTAACCTGAGAAGATGTTAATAAGGGAAAATTATACGGAAGTATGAACCAAAAATGATTCTGCTTTTAATTATATTTTAACCGTGAATAAAATTAATTATATGCAGGTTTTTTCTTCATAAAAAAGCCCTGCAATCAAATTGCAGGGCTTTTATTTTTTTTAATATCAAGTTATTGAACAACTACTTTTGCAGTTTCTACAAATTTACCATTGTAAAATTCAATTAAATAAATTCCTTTTGCCTGATTAGATAAATCAATTTGTTCAGTAAAAAGATTTATGTCATTTAATTTTGAGGAAGAATAAATTATTTCTCCAACAAGATTGCGAATTAGAAAATATTTATCAGAAGGTTCATCAGTAAAATAATACAATTCAAAATTTCCAAAATTCGGATTAGGATAAACTGACATTTGATTATTCTCCACTATTGTTTGAATATTTTTTAAGGCACCGATAGTACAAGGATCCACCTGTGCTTTGAATGCACAATTCGCTGTTGCCTGAAAACCTACATTAAGTTTAACATAATTTTCTGCTTCATAAAGAACATCATTTGTAGTTACACCCGAAATAGTTGCGGTGGAAGCGATATAATCTCCGTTTAAATATCCCTTTACACCAGTATGGGTTCCGGTGAGTGTTGTAGCAGCGGGACAATTGACAGTGAAATAATGATAATAAGATTTACCCTGATGCGTTACTCTGATTTTATATGTTCCTGTTGCATAACCTGACAAAGAGGTTGTAAATAAAAATATCTCTCTGTAATAATTGGAAGCAGACACCCAGTCCATATCTTCCAAAATAATTCCTGCACTTGAAATGATATCAACATCGAGATCATCTCCAAAGAAAAAATCGCGCATTGCAACGCCAATCATGAGCACTTCGGCAGTGGTAAAATGATTAGAAAAATTAACTGTTTCGTTACTACCAGATTCGTATTCAGCGCATGTTTTAAATACAGGCAACGCATCATGTGTTGATACTCTTAAAACCTCTGGTTCAAAATATGGAATCTGATCAATCCATCTGCTTTCTGTTAGGTCATCATTACATCCTTCAGGATCGAACCATGGCTCGTCGTATTGGCCGTATTCTGTTGGACGGAATTCAAAGTGTATATGTGGTGCACCGGAATTTCCGGAGCTTCCCATTTTACCGAGGTATTGACCAGCAACAACATAATCATCAATAGCAAGATCAGCCATTGTTCCAATTTTCATATGGGCATATATAGTTATTGACATATCGTCATGCAAAAGCGCAACAAAATTTCCGTAATAACCACCATTAAATGGCTCGTCATTAAAAACATGCGGTGTATCGCAGTTTCTGTCAATGGTATTTCCGTCGTACATATGAATTACCTGACCATCGGCAGCAGCAATTATATCAACACTTTCGTCATCCATCATTTGCCATGGAAATGGATAAGGTACGATGTCGGCACCATTGTGTTGATCATAATTTTTTGCGCCACCAAAAGTATAATCGGCACCTAATGCGGTATTACATTGCCAATCTAATCTGTAATAAGGATCGTGATCGATGTCGGCAAAGTTGCCAATATAAAAATAGGAATTCACCCCTTCTATTGCCTGATATTCGGGAGTCATTCTCAATGGCCAGGCAAGTTTTACCTCTCCGCCCATTTTTGGTGCAATATCTGCCTGCAATTTACCTTCACTGCGAAGTCTTGAAATATTTTTTTCAATTGCGGGCCGCATATACTCTTGGTAATCTTCTTCTGTAACACATTCGAGATGGGGCTTATCGCCACCTAATACCTGAACAGTTTGGGCAAAAGCGTTGAATGATCCTATTAATAAAACAGTGCTAAGCAACCATTTTATATTATGTTCAATTCGTTTCATTTTCTTTAATTTAAGAATAGTGAACAATTATTTCTTTAATGCTTCTACTTCTGCCTTTAGTGCATCATTTTCTTTCTTCAGGTCAATCATATAGAGTGTTAACTCTTCAATTTTTTCCATCATAAGTTGTTGCATTTGTCCTACATTTAATCCTTCAGATTCCACTTCAGCTGCGGTTGGAATACCTGGTAAGTGATTATTTTTAAGGATAAATTGCTCTACTTCTAAAAGTGATGCTAATTTATATTCTGGTTTGAAAACATAATCTGGCCACGGGCTTAATTGAACGAGTAATTCTTCGCAAACAACTTTACCATCAACACTTAATTTATAACCAGCTTTAGGAGCAACAGTAGTACCTCCCATCACTATATCGCCATTGTCGTTGATATACATTCTATTCACACCATTTGAGCGTAGAATTAATTTACCATCATCGTTTGCTGCGTTTAAAGCGAGCATAATGTCTTCGCCATCAGCTCTTAAATAACCAATATCTTCGAACCCGCTCACCATTTGAATGTAGGGGTCAGTACCTTGTACGGTTAGCGTTTGATCAGTACCTGTAATTACAACATCGCCATCGAAATATCCTGCGTAGTTATTTGTTGCACCATATGCTTTTGCCCAAATACCATAGTTTGTAGTGCCTGCTCCAAAACTTTTTGCAACAACACCATAATTCGTTGTTCCGGTTGAATAATTATTTGCATAAACTGCTGCAGAATTACCTATAGAGGTTGAAGCATTTCCCCAAACACCAACATGGCTAACAGGTGCTTCAAAAATGAACATTCCAGAAGAATTAAAACCGAGTTTTGCGGAGGCAAGCTCGGTAGCCGTGCCACCAACAGAAACTGTTTGATTCACAGCTTTTAAAGCTGCATCCTCATCAATTACTATGCTTTCATTATTATAAAAAGATGCAGAAGCTTCTAAGTCGATACCAGTACTATTCCAACCGACAGAAATATTATCACCATTATCCACTATTGCTCCGGTAACGAGCGATGTACCATTCCATCGAGGAATAAAATCTGTGGAGATAACTCCAACCTGAGGATCTGTTTCAGCACCAGCAGCCGGTGTTGTTGCTAACCATGAAGTTCCGTTCCATTGCATAACCTGACCAGATATTGCACCCATAGCACTTAGATCAGCAGCAGCAATTGTTGAATTTAAAATATCAGTAGAAGAAACAGTACCATCAGCAATTTCTGTTGAGCCTACTGCACCAGTTCCAATTTGTAAATTATTAAATAATCCTGTTACATCTCCGCTGTGATTTGTAGCAGTTGTAACATCATCCGCTCCATTTGTATCGCCTGTATTTGTTATTACAGTTCCAGCAATACTAATACCAGTGCCAGCCGTATAAGTTGTGCCGGCAGGAGTTGTTGCAACCCAAGAAGTTCCATTCCATTGCATTATTTGTCCGGAAGCTGCACCCATTGCACTAAGATCGTCAGCTGCAATTGTTGCGTTTAAAATATCGGTAGAAGAAACAGTACCGTCAGCAATTTCAGTTGAGCCCACTGCACCACTTCCAATTTGCAAATTGTTATATAATCCTGTTACATCGCCGGTAAGATTTGTAGCAGTTGTAATATCATCTGCTCCATTTGTATCTCCGGTATTTGTTATTACCGTTCCCGCAATACTAATACCGCTGCCTGCAGTATAAGTTGCACCACCACCTGCAGTTGTTTGCGTGCTGCCATCCATAAATTTTATGGCATTTACATAGATTTCATTCCAGTTTAAAAGTGAAGAACCGAGATCTAAAGTGTTGTTTGCGTTTGGTGTTAAACTTTGATTAATGGCAGTTCCGGCAATCAAATTCGACAAACTCGTATTTGCTCCTTTGGTGGAAATTGCAGTCCATGCAGCACCGGAATAATAATAAAATCCGGGCGTTGAATTTGTTTGAAAAATCAAAAGTCCGGTTGCGGGAGCAACAATAGCATCGCGTTGCACTTTGGTCATTCGCGGGGCTAGCAAGCCTTGCGTGGTTGATTGCAATTCCACAATGGAAGATGCGTTAGGGGCAATGGTCCCAACACCAGCACTTCCTGTTAAAGGAAATGTATTGGTTTGTGCTGATAACTTTATTTGAGAGACCACAAATAAAATGCACGCAGTTGTAAATACTTTTTTCATATTGCTTAATTTAGATTACAAAATTGTCTGTTTAAACAAACCTGTGAAATACCACAATTGGGGGAAAGGGGATTTAAATGCGGATTAATACTAAAAATATTTGATAACTTGTTGAAAATTTTAACAGATTAGTATTCAATAAAGTAGAATTTAAAATTCAACAATATATAAATTTTGGGATCGGATTGTTATTTCAAATAAATGATCAGGAAGAAAAAATGAAGAAAAACTCTTCCATTTTGGATCAGATGATAAAAGGGCGGGAAACTTAAACTATTTTTTCGCGAATTGCCTTACTCACAGCTTCGGTATTTGAATTAACGTGCAGTTTGTTATAAATACTTTTCATATGAGTTCTCACAGTCTCGTAGGTAATATTTAGCGCATCGGCAACCATTTTAAAACTTTTACCTTGAATCATTTGGTGTAAAATTTCCTTTTCTTTAGGCGTTAACTGATAATCAGAATTGATGTTTGGAGAAATATTTTTCTGGAATAATTCCAACACGCGTCTTGCAATTGATCCGGTCATAGGCGAACCTCCATTTTTCACATCACGGATCGCCTCTACATAATTTGCCGGTGAGGTAGATTTTAAAATGTACCCTGATGCACCTGCACAAACGGCATTAAAGATATTTTCATCGTCGTAAAATACTGTTTGCATTAACACATAAATTCCAGGCAAATTTTTTCGGATTAACTTTACACCTTCTATACCATTTATTCCGGGCATTTCTATATCCATTAAAACTACATCAGGCATATTTTTGTTCAATTGAAATAAGAGTTCACTACAGTCGGGATAAGCACCCACGCAGGTAAACCCATCTGTTCCGTTGATAAGGTAATATAAACTTTCCCTAAGGTGTTTATTATCTTCAAATATAGCAACTCTGATATCTCGCATAAACAATAATTAATACAAAGATAATACACCTCAATGCTTTTAAAATACCACAATTAGGGGATAGGAAGTGCAAGGGTGATTTTGGTTCCATTTCCCGGCGAAGTAGCAACCTCACACTTTCCCTTGTGCTCGGCAGCACGCATTTGCATATTGGTTAACCCATTTCCGCCATGCGTGAATATTTTTTGCTTGCTACCATTGAGCAATTCCTTAGCAAAACCGACACCGTTGTCGGTGATTTCCATTATAAAAGTGGATTGTGTTTTTTGAAACCGAATCTCAATTTCTGTACAGCCAGAATATTTAACTGCGTTATTGATTGCCTCTTTAAAAATTAAATACAGGTCGCGTCGCTGTTGCATTGGAAGATTAAAATGTTCAAGCAGCTCATTGCGATTAAAAATTAAATGAATATTTTTTACATTGCAAATTTCCGTAGCAAAATTAAACATCCTGCTTTCTATATATTTAAAAACATCGTTCGAAGGTTTTATTGCCCAAACAATATCACTCATATTTTCAATCATTTCCTTTGAATTATTGCTGATCTGGTTTAAAAGCGGAACTGATTTCGGGTTAATATCTTTGATCTGATCATTTACCATTTCACTGTATAAACTTATGCTGCTCAGAGTGGAACCGATATCATCGTGGAGGTCAGATGCAATACTATTTCGAATCTCCAATTGTTTTATCTGCTGCTTTATTCGAAACCTGTTCCACATTAAAATTCCAAAAAATATAACTACAATAATGATAAGTATAGCAATATTTCTGAAAACGATTTGCACTTGTTTTTCTTTATCTTTCAAGGCGTTCTCTGTTTGCAACAATGTGATCTGTTGTTCCTTTTGAGCAGTTTCAAACTCCTCCTTTAACCTCAACAATTCACTTTTTTTATCTTCTGTATTTAAACTATCTTTTAATTTGTTATACTTCTTATAGTTTTCTAATGCATTTACAGGATCTTTCAGAAGGTCGTAAATGGAATATTTACTAAAGTAAACTTCTAACAAATAAGCGTCTGCATTGTTTCTCGTAAAAATATTCATAGCGGAGTCGAGATTCAATAATGCACTGGAATAATTTCCTGTCATTTGATAAACATTTGAAATATTCATAAGTTCATATCCCACATCAGTTTCAGAGTTTAATTGGTGCATAATTTCTTTTGCAATATTGTAATTTAAAAGTGCTTCGTTATATTTTTTCAACTTCACATAATCATCTCCTAAATTTTCATGTGCAAATGCCAGATTAAAAAGATCGCCGGATTTTTTGTGCAATTGAACGCCCATATTATGTTTTTCAACAGCTTCGTTGAGTCTGCCTTCCTTTTGCAATAAATTTCCATAATTGGTATAAGAATTTGCAAGCATTGATAACCGATTATCAATACCTGTATTTTTTATACTTTCAAATATTTTTATAGATTTTAAAATATATTCTTCCGCCTTATTAAAGTCGCCCAGATCGCGATAAATATTACACATGGTTTGATAAACAGCTCCAATAAGAACCGAATCCTGATTAATTTCAAATATCTTAATTGCAAGCAGTTCATTTTTGAGTGCGTCATTATTATTTTCCAAAAGGCGATAGGTAAGCGCCATATTATGATATGTTTTGGCGCGATTGAGATCGTTTTCAGGCAAATATTCCAATTCCCGCTTAAAATAATCTAACGAAATGTGATAGGAACCTTTCGTTTGATAGGCAAGTCCCAATAAATTTAATGCAGAAAAGATTTCTTTGTTGTTTTTCGATTTTTCGGCAAGTTTCAATGCCTTGTTTGCATATAAAATTGCGGTATCAGCTTGTGAACGATACAGTTGATAGGCATAATGATTAAGTGCCTGCATTAAAATAGTCTCATTATCTGAATGATCTATGAGATTTTTTAAGGAATCTGTATTTAGTTGCGCATTTGAAATGGAAACATTTAAAATAGAGACCAGAAAAGAAATACCAACAATAAATATATTTTTCATCAACATACAATTTTCCCGTTTACTGTTTCCAAAGATATTGAATTCTCCATTATGGTAATACCGGAAATACTTTTCAATTAAAAGCCATTTGTAAGGTGATTTGGTCAACCGGTATGTTTGTGGAAGTCACAAATTTAGGTCATTCTTTTACACAAATTCTGTTTTAACACATTGTTATTTTTCTAGGAACCCAAGTACACGAAAAAACAGTTTAGATTTCAACCCAAACTGTTTAATCAAAAATGGAACTTTATTAATTTTATAGTACTGGTAAATGCAACATAGGGAATTATTTATTTCAGATACATTTCAAGTTCCACTCTTCGGTTTTGCGATTTACCTACTGAGGTTTCATTGGTTGATATGGGTTTAGACTCACCATAACCTGTTGCATCCATTCTGCTTCCAGAGGCGCCTTTACTGAGCAGATACGCTTTAACTGCATCCACCCTAGCTTGTGATAATTGGAAATTGGTTTCATCGCTTCCTTCATTGTCGGTATGTCCGCCAATTCGCAAATTATAGTCAGGATATTCTTTTAAAATACTTATCACCTCATCTAACATATCATAAGAACTTGTTTTTAATGTTGCTTTTCCGGATTCAAATAAAATCCCTCTAGCAGCAAAATCAAGGCGCTTTTTAACGTCCGGCTTAACAACAGGGCAACCATTTGTAGTACCTTCTGCTTTTGTAGTTGGACATTTATCCTGCGTGTCAATAATTCCATCACCATCAGTATCAGCAGCGCAACCTTTTGCATCCACTTTTATTCCTTTGGGTGTGTCGGGACATTTATCTTCTGAATCGGCAATCCCATCTCTATCTGAATCGGCGATACATCCGGTGGCATCTACCTTAATTCCTTTTTTTGAATCCGGACATTTATCTGCTGCATCTTCCACACCATCGCCATCTTTATCGGGGCAACCTTTAAAAAGATCAAGTCCTTTTGCATTAGGGCATTTATCCTTTGCGTCTTCAATACCATCTCCATCACTATCCGGACATCCCATAAATCTTGCAAGACCGGGTACTTCAGGACAACTATCATCAATATCTGCAACCGCATCCTTATCCTTATCCGGACAACCGTTTAATGCAACTGCTCCCATTATTGATGGACATTTATCGAGAAAATCGGCAACTCCATCAAGATCGTTATCCACCGGACATCCCTTTTTATCTACCACTACTCCACCAGGCGTACCCGGGCACTCATCATTTTTATCTTTTACTCCATCACCATCCTCATCTTTTGCAAAATCAAATAAATTAATCGTATTTAATTTATAGGAATTCAAATTATTACTATTATTTTCAGAATTTGCCTTGAGATGCTGAGGCGAAAAAATAAAAAGAATTATTGTTGCAATGACTACGCAAATGCTTAATTTTTTCATAAAAATATTTTAGGTTAACTGAATGTTATTTCATTAGGTACATACAATCAACATTCCACAAGCCTAAGGCTTAGGTTTTATAGATCATTTTATCATTATTCAAATATATAGAAACTTTTTTATGTGGAATTAAATACACAATTGGGGAGCATATTTAAATAAAAATTAAAAAGCAGAATGATAATAATCACCATCAAACTTAAACTAATATTCATCGTTCAACCTTGAAAAACCGGTTGTAGTTTGTAAACTATTTTTTAATGTTATTGTTCCGGATACTGCTCCATCGGTTTTGAATTGATTAATGTAATACAGGAAAAGTTTCATCAATTCTTCACAATTGTATAATACATTAAATTTTGGATCGACACTACCTGCTAAACCTTTGTTTATTGCTCCATGAATTCCAAGCACATGCTTATCCTTTTCAAAAGTAAGTATTGTATTCAATTTTCGGCAACGATCCAAAAACAATAATCGGCACCCTGAGTTAAAGAATAAACTTTACCAAATCGAATATTCTCACTACCATTATAATTTGTAAACCTCAGCAGCATAACAGTTTTAATACTGCGGTAAGTATTTTCGTTATGGATCAACTTGTATTTTTGTGGTAGTCACATATTTATAACATTCGTTTACACAAATTTCAATTTAACACATAGTTAGTTTTTAGGTGCCAAATTACAGGTAAAAACAGTTTGCATTAAAACTTGAATAATAGGGAATTTTTCTTTTATCAACTTCAGTGTTTGAATGCCTTTGAAGCCCAGCATTTCTAAATAAATTAAAATTACATCCAGCGTATTTTTTGTAATTTGAATTCGGCATCGTTGGAATCAGGATATACTCTTATACAAATAAACCCTGGCATTGCATTTGCCAAATAATATAAACTTTCAAGTAAGTGTTTATCATATTCAAAAATAGCAACTTTTATATCATTCATATTATAAAATTAAACAAAATTATATTTGAGTATGCTTTGCGAAATACGGCACTCGGGGGATAGGTACTATTGATTTAATGGCACATCCTTTACCGGGAGCAGAAATAATATCGAGTTTGCCTTTGTGTTTAACCGCTCTTGCCCGCATATTTGAAAGACCATTACCAATTCTGGCATTTTCCATTGAAAATCCTACTCCATCATCAATTACTTCTGCAATTATATTGGAGCCAACTTTAGAAATATTTAACGATAAGTTTTTACCCTGTCCATATTTCGCAGCATTATTTAATGATTACTTAATAATTAAATATACATCTCTCCTCAATTCCATTGGCAAAACAATGTCACCTAAATCAGGTTGAATATGGGCATGCAAGGTTAACCCTGCACTATTGCACATACCATTGGCATACTCGGTAATACGCTGCGTTAAATTTTGCAATTTATCATTTCCTGGTTTTACCATCCACACAATATCGCTCATATTATCTATCGATTCTGTTGAATTTTCAATTATTTTTTGAAGCAACAATTGAGTGTTAACCTTTACCAAAATCTCATCGCGTTTAATAATTTCGCTGCACATTTTAATGCTGCTCAATGTTGCGCCAACGTCATCATGCAAATCAGATGCGATTTTAATGCGCAATTGCACTTCTTTAAGTTGCTGCTTGAGCCGATATCGATTCCATATAATAATTCCAATTACTAAGGCAACACCAAACACGAGACCCAATAATATATTGAGCAAATTTTTGCTTTGAATTTCTTTTTCTTGTAAGGCTGTAGTCGTGTTTAACAATGCAATTTCCTTCTCGCGTTGTTCGGCTGTATATTGCTCTTGCAAAGCCATCAGCGCATCATTTTGCTTTCGTTTACTTAAAGTGTCGTTTGCAATATTATATTTTTGTAAATACTTAAATGCAAGATCATATTTACCGGTTTCGGCAAACATGGTTGACAAAGTTTCGGCAATTTCAACTTGTTCGTTGTAAAAATTTGATACTACAGCAGAATCAAAAATTGGAAGTAAAATCGATTCCGCTAAAGTGTATTGTTTTTGTAAATAATAAATTTCAGCCAGCGACTGCAAATTAGCAATGACCTGTTGCTCATCTTGAATAGATTCTGCAAGACCAATTGCCTGCTTGAATTCCGATTCAGCTTCAGTATAACTTTTATTAATAGATAAAACCTTTCCTAAATTTGCGTGAGCAAGTATTAAATTTTTATTGTCGTTAATTAGCGTAAAAATTTCAATAAATTTGCGTGTAAGAATAGCAGTTGAATCTAACAAGTTTCTATTTTTATAAGTAATTGCCAAATTCATAGTTGCAGTTCCAACCATATTATTTAAACCGATTTGCTTAAATAATGGAATACATTTTTGGTAAAATTCTTGTGCATTTATCCAATCTTTTTGATAAAAGTAAATGTTTCCTATTGTCATATAAACTCTTGCCAATCGATCTAAATCACGAGAACTTTCGGCATAAGGCAATGCAGCCAAAGCATCTTGCATCGCTTTGTCTAACTTGCTCAAATAAATATAAGCTGACGCACGATTAATATACACTAAGGCAGTCCGTTTATCTTCGCCTACTTTCTTTGAATAAATGAGCGCTGTATCTAGTATTAGAATTGCTGTATCCTATTTACCTAAATTGCTATACGCATTACTTAAATTTAAATAACAACCTGCAATACCTTTATCCCATTTAATTCTTTTTGCTAAAACAAGACCGCCCCAACCATACTCCATACTTTTGCGTGGATCTGTATTGGCGGTTAACCCGTAAACAGCTCTGAATGCAATTACCTTATTGGTATCATCCGGCGCAGTATTTGTGATATTAATAAGCGAATCAACACTAATTTTTTGTGCATATCCTTTACATATAAGGAATACTAAAAAAAACAGAAAGTTGCAGTTGCTATAAATTTGTTCATCATGTAATTTCCCAATTTATTTTTTCTATGCCATGACGGCCAAGCCAATTATTTGCCGTTGAAAAAGGTTTCGATCCGTAAAAACCTTTGTCAGCACTAAACGGTGAAGGATGCGGCGATTTAATAATGAAATGTTTATTGCTGTCGATTAAACTGATTTTTTGTTGCGCAAAAGCTCCCCATAAAATAAACACCAAATGCGCTCTATAATCGCTTAAATGCTTAATTGTGGCATCAGTAAAATTTTGCCATCCTATTTTTTGATGGCTTGCCGGTTTATCTTTTTCTACAGTAAGTATAGCATTCAATAGGAAAACACCTTGTTTTGCCCAGGCTTCCAAACACCCGTGTGCAGGCGCTGTAATGCCTAAATCATTTTTCATTTCCTTAAAAATATTCACTAAAGATGGCGGTGGTTTTACCCCAGGCTGAACACTAAAACACAATCCATGCGCCTGTCCCAAGCCATGATAAGGATCCTGACCCAGAATTATCACTTTTACTTTATCAAAAGGAGTTAAATTATAAGCATTGAATATCCACTTATCCGGAGGGTAAACAATCAAACCTTTTTGTTTTTCTGAATCCAAAAATTGTTCAATTTGCAGAAAATATGGCAACGTAAATTCATCTTTTAACTTTTGTTTCCAAGTTGCTGCCATTTGATTTTTTGCCGACAATTGTTCTCCCGGTTGTTCCATACATACCTTTAATACTGCAATTTTAGAAAATTTATTGCAACTATTTCATAGATAGATGATTTATATCACTGTAAAAAGGAAAGTTTAATTTTACATTTGAGTAACAAGACTAGCAAAATGGACGAAGGCAAAACTAAGATCAAGGAGACCAAGAGCAAGTATATGCAATTTGTAAATGCATTGCTAAACGACATAGAGGCATTGGAGCAAATGGTGACTAATCGCGCATTTGAAGGGGATATTGAAAGAATTGGAGCAGAGCAGGAGATTTGCATCGTAAATGAGGACTGGAAACCTGACAACAATGCCCTGGAAATATTAGCTGATATCAATGACCCGGCTTTTACTACTGAATTGGCAAAATACAATTTAGAGATAAATCTGGAGCCGATGGAATTAAAAGCAGGCTGTTTTTTGGCAATAGAAAAAGACCTTTGGGAAAAATTTAATCGCGCACAAAAATCTGCAGATAAATTAAATTCAAAATTAGTTTTAGCGGGAATATTACCTACCATTTCGAGAAATGAAATAACACTAGATTATTTAACTCCCCTTGATCGTTATCATCATTTAAGCAAAAAATTGCGCAATTTACGCGGACGAAAATTTGATCTGTATTTAAAGGGTGTGGATGAAATTCATATTAGGCACGACAGCATCATGTTTGAGGCATGCAATACAAGTTTTCAATCGCATCTTCAGATTAAACCGGAGGAATTTGTTCCGGCATATAATTGGGCATTGGCAATATCCGCACCGGTATTAGCTGTTACTTCCAATTCGCCATTATTAATGGGAAAAGAGTTATGGAGTGAAATTCGCATTGCATTATTCCAACAAAGTATTGATACGCGTCACAGCATTGATGAAATACGCGAGCAGCGCCCGCGTGTAACTTTTGGAAAAGATTGGATATATAATTCCATTACAGAAATTTATAAAGAGGATATCACGCGATTCCAGGTATTAATGCCAGCGGAAATAAACGAAAATTCGTTGGACGATATTAAAAATAATAAGATCCCGGAATTAAAAGCTTTGCGACTGCACAACGGAACTATTTATAGATGGAATCGAATGTGTTATGGCATTACAGATAATAAACCGCATTTGCGCATAGAGAACAGATATGTACCGGCAGGCCCAACCATTCATGATGAAATTGCGAATATGGCGTTTTGGATCGGCTTAATGAAGGCTAGGCCCGAAAACACAAAAAAAATATGGGAACATTTTGATTTCAAAGATGTAAAATCCAACTTTTTTAAAGCTGCACGTGCCGGAATTGAAAGTGTTTTTATTTGGAGAGATAAGGAAATCTCCGCAAAGGAACTTATTCTGAATGAATTATTGCCTCTTGCATTTGAAGGGCTAAAAATTTCGGGAATTCCGGAGGAAGAAATATATATTTATCTCGGCATCATAGAGAAAAGATTAAAAACAAATACAGGGGCACAGTGGCAGGTATACAATTTTCGAAAACTAAAAAAAGAAATTAATGTAAGTGATGCAGTTAAAGTGATCACCGAGAGTATGCATTCCTATCAACAAATAAACACTCCCGTTTGTAACTGGGATGCAATTGACACTGATAAAGCCGTTAAACATCAAATCAGCAATATGACAATCATAAAACAACTGATGAGTACGGATGTATTGACAGTATATCCTGATGATCCGATAGCATTGGTAAAAAATATTATGTTGTGGCACGGTGTAAACCATGTAATTATTGAGGATAAAAAAGGGAAATTAATGGGTGTAATTACTTCCGGACATTTGAAAGAATTATACGAAGCGCAGGAAAATACCGATTTCATTCCTGTTAAAAAATTAATGCGCAAAGAAATACTGACCATCACCCCCGACACTGCAATTGAAGATGCTTTAAAAATTATGCAGGACAATTGGATAAGCAGCTTACCGGTTGTGCAGGATAATAAGTTGATGGGGATAATAACGAAGAATGATATGATGAGGTGGATGGCGCTGAAAACTTGAAAGGGGTAGAGGAAAACGGGAATCGGGACAAGGGACATCGGACGAGGGAAAACAAAAGGGTGGGGTTTGGCGCAATTTCTTATGGGAAATAAGATTTAGCAAAATATGGTTAAAAACGTAAAATTATATTCCGGGTTGTGGACTAATTCCAATTGCAAATTATTTTGAATTGGTAAAACAATTCAATAAAACCTTCAAGGTAAAATTCGTTTCATTTTAATAGCAAAAAAGTATTCACAGGAGGAATTTTTTTGACTTGTAGATACATTTTCAAATCTCCATTATTAATTATTTAACGTTTGGAAGAAAATCCCTCATTCGGACAACATTGTAAATTGTCAATTTCTTTAAAAAACGTTAAAACCATCATTCCTCCTTGCTGATTGTGTATGCAACCCGTAATTTTACTCCAAATATTACATAAATGAAAAACTATTTATTAATCGCAACAGCATGTTTCATAATGATCTCCTGTAAAACTAAAAGTGAGCCTGAGGAATTAGTGAAGGGACCGGGAAAGGTAACCTATCCAGCTACCCTTACTACAGATTCGTCGTCCACCTATTTCGGAACAAGAGTGAGCGACCCTTATCGTTGGCTAGAGGCAGAAGCAAATGAAGATTCTGCTGTGCGAAATTGGGTAACTGCCGAAAATGACATTACCGGCGATTACCTGGCTCAAATTCCTTATCGCGAACAGTTGAAAGAACGCCTCGCCGAATTGGTGAATTATCCTAAAATGGGAGTTCCTTACAGATCGGGGAAATATTATTTTTATACAAAACACGATGGTGTTCAAAACCAAATTGTTACATATTATCGTGAAGGATTAGAAGGACCCGAAAAAGTATTTATCGATCCAAATACATTATCGGAAGGTGGCACTTTGGTGCAGAATTTTGCAGGATTTTCCAATGATAGAAAATATCTTGCAATAACAGAAAGCGGAGCAGGAAGCGATTGGAGCAATATACTTGTTAAAGATGTTGCAAAAAATGAATTTTTATCAGATAAACTTGAATGGACAAAATTCAGCGGTGCTGCCTGGGTAAGTGATGGATTTTATTACAGCGCCTATGATAAACCGAGTAAAACATTTACTGGCAACAGCATAAATCAAAAAGTGTTTTTTCATAAATTAGGAACGGCACAATCATCAGATAAATTAATTTACGCAGATCCTAAAAATCCAACCTTTTATTTAGGCGCACAAACTACCGAAGATGAACGGTATTTATTTATTAATATTAGTCCCGGAACTTCCGGAAGTTCTATTCTTTGGAAGGATTTACGAGTGCCAAATGATAAATTTAAAACCTTATTTGAAGGATTTGAAAATGAATATAGTGTTTTAGATAATGATGAGGACAAATTAATAGTATTCACTAATTACAATGCACCTAATTATAAAGTAGTTCAGGTTGATCCTAAAAACCCTACACCTGAAAACTGGAAGGTAATCATTGCTGAACAGGATGAAATTTTAAGTAACGTTTCTTTAGCAGGTGGAAAAATATTTGCATCTTATTTAAAGGATGTACGTCCTGTTGTATTCCAATTTTCAAGAACAGGCAAAGCAGAACGTCAGATCACATTGCCCAATGATGGCATAGGTGGCAATGTTGCAGGATTTAACGGTGAAAAAGATGATGATTTTGTATTTTTTTCTTTTACAACTTTTCTTTCTCCTGCCGATATTTATAAATATGATATTAAAACCGGAAAATTAGACCTTTATAAAAAATCTGAAATAAAATTTGATGCCTCCGGTTATGAGATGAAACAAGTATTTTATTCCAGTAAAGATGGCACTAAAGTTCCGATGTTTATTGTTCATAAAAAAGGAATTGAATTGAATGGCACCAACCCATGTTTATTATATGGATACGGTGGATTTAACATCGCATTACCCCCTTCCTTTAGCACTTCGCGTTTAGCGATGTTAGAACAAGGATTTGTTTATGCTCTGGCAAATATTCGCGGAGGTTCGGAGTACGGAGAAGCATGGCACGAAGCTGCGATGTTTGAAAAGAAACAAAATGTTTTCGACGACTTTATTGCTGCCGCTGAATATTTAATTGACAAAGGATATACCTCTAATACTAAACTCGCAATCTCCGGAAGAAGTAACGGTGGATTATTGGTAGGTGCGTGTATGACACAACGCCCGGATCTTTATGCAGTTGCATTGCCGGGAGTTGGTGTTATGGATATGTTACGTTACCATAAATTTACTGTTGGACATGGCTGGATAACGGAATATGGTTGTGCCGACAGCTCCGCAGAGGCATTTAATTATTTATATAAATATTCGCCTCTGCACAATCTAAAACCCGGGACAAAATATCCTGCAACTTTGGTAACAACTGCCGATCACGACGACCGCGTTGTGCCTGGACATTCCTTTAAATATGCAGCGGCATTGCAGGCAGCACAAGCTCCCGATGGACCACCGTGTTTGATACGTATTGATACCGAAGCCGGGCACGGTGCAGGTAAACCACTTGCAAAAATAATTCAGGAAGATGCAGATTGGATAAGCTTTACAATGTGGAACGTTGGAATTAAACACCTTACTTTGAAAGATAAACCCTGACAATAAAATGACATTACAAAAAGAGCGGAAATTAACTCCGCTCTTTTTTTGTTAGTCATTTAAATTTTTCAAAAAAATAGTTAATATTGTATTCAATCTAATCCACACAGGTATGAATAAGTTTTTAGTAATGGGCATTTTTTGCTGTTGCACTTACTTCAGCATAGGCCAAACTACTGGTGACTATCAGCGAGTTACAAATACTGGAACGCTCCCTTCTGAAGTTTACACTCCTTCCACTGAAAAGTATTATGATGAAATTCAAGTGATAGAAGCGGACATTTCCAGGCAGGAAATAAAGACTAAACAACAATATTACCTCGAAAGCGGATTTTCCATTGATGAAATGATGCGCAGCGGAACAGTTTTATACAATTCGGAATATAATTCTTATCTGGATGGAATTGCAGATGAATTATTAAAGGATAATCCTGAATTGAGAAGCAAAGTGCATTTCTATTTATTGCGATCACCTGTAGTAAATGCATTTGCCGGAGCAGGTGGAAATATTTTTATCAGTATGGGATTAATAGCAATGCTCGACAATGAAGCCCAACTTGCTTATGTTATGGGCCATGAAATAGGACATATTGCCCGTGAACACGGATTAGATTTTTATATGGAAGCTACCGAGATAGATAAAAAGAGCTCCAATAATTCCTTATTAAAAAAATCATCTTTTGATAAAACCATGATCACTAAAAACAGATATTCACAAACTCTGGAAACGGAGGCTGATGATTATGGAATTCAAACTTTAATCAAAACAAAATATTATGCCGATACCACAACGTTAGATGCTGTTTTCGACGTATTAAAATATTCTTATCTGCCTTATGAAAATGTAAGTTTTCCTATCGAATATTTTGAGGGGCCGCATTATGTTATTTCAAAGAATTTAAAAATGGATTCTGTAAAAAGAATCAGCGGAACACCTGAAACGGTTTCTTCTTATGAGGCAAATAAAAGTACACATCCAAGTATTGCTGAAAGAAGAGAAGGCGTTCGTGAATTCATGAGAAATATTAATACCGACAATCGCGAACCGTATCTCATTTCCGAAAATAAATTTCTCGCTATTCGAAATGTAGCCAGATATGAGTTGCCAATGTTTTATTTACACAACAATTATTTTCAAGATGCTATTTATTCCTCTTACCTGATACTGCAGAAAGAACCAAACAATAAATATCTTGAAAAAATCATCGCAAAATCACTTACCGGACTCACGAAATTCAGAAACAGTAAAGAAGATGAAGTATATGCTGAAAAGGCGCGATTCGAAACTTACGAAGGAGAACAGCAACAACTGTATTTTTTATTATGGGCCATGAATGATGTGGAATTAAATGTTATGTCGCTGAACTATACTTTTAATTTACATCTCAAATATCCTGAAGACAAAGAAATATTACCCATTTGTGAATCGCTGGTGAACGACCTTGTTTTTTATCACTTTAATGATGAACACGATTTTTATGAGGACAAAACGGTATCAAGGGATAGTTTATATGTTTTATCCAATATTGCCAATCCTAAAATAAAAGTGGTGATCAGTGAAAAGTCGACAAAAAAATCACGGAAAACAGCAACAGTAAGGTCAAAAAGAGCTTCTACTGAAAAAATAAGAGCAGATAAATACAAAAAACCATTACTCTACGCTTATTACGATTATTGGGAAAACAAAGAATTCCGAAAATTATGGAACGATGCCGTAACGGAACGCGACCAAAGGGAAGCCGATGCAAAAGCCTATAAAAAAGCCGGAATAAAATACGTGAATAAAGGAGATACACGCGATTATTTTTATGGTTCCAAACTCGGTATAGATAAAGTAGTAGTGGTGAATCCATTTTACAGACGTTTAGATCTTCGCAAAAATGGAGGTGTCGAATATGTTTCCGGAGAACAGGGAGAAATTAATTATATGCAGATACTTAAAGAAAATGCTGCACTTTTAGAAATGGATCTGGAAATTATTGACCCTTTAACGCTGGAAAATACAGATGCCGAAAAGTTTACTGATATGACCGAACTCAACGACTGGTTTTCAGAACAACTCGATTTCGGAAACATCAATATGCCGGGGTATAATCAGGCCATGATAGATTCGATAGCAAATAAATACAACACCGATTATTTTTTATGGACAGGTATTATTTCCATGCGCGACAGGCAAAATATTTTAGGTCCAATTGTATATATTGCTTTATCGCCTTTCTTTATTCCACTTTTACCGTATGGAATTTATAAATTGGCAACACCGGAATATGAATTCTTTTATCTGAGTCTTTTATACAACGTGAAAACACGGGAAGCCAATGTGTTAAAATTTTTATTCCTCGACAACAATGATACGCGGGCTATATTAAATTCGCATACGTACGAAATGTTGTATGAGATCTCCACAGAACCCAAAAACGCCACAACCATAACTTCCACATCTTCCACAACCACCACAAATTAAACCCACAGAAACTAACATGAAAAATCGAATTTTATATTTATTGATCCCATTTTTATTTGTAACACAATTGCAAGCGCAATCGGTGGGTTATCAGGGCAAAAAATTTATGGTGGAGCTCGGATATTCTCCACTTTCTAATCTGGCAACAAAATACTTTGATATTCCATTAACAGATGATTATTATATTAATGATGGAGTTGAAAACGATCCTTTACTTTTTAAACACATAATAAAATTGAATGTTGAATATATTATATTTAACAGTGGTTCTATTGTTTTAAGATACAATCCCTTTAACTACACTTCCAACATTAATTATCTTGCTGTTGAAGATGATGTAATTGACCTGGTGGGTGCAGAAAGTAAAGGAAACATGTTCAGTTTTGGATATAAAACTTATACCACTGCTACTCCAGCACCTTTAGGATCTTATTTCGGTTTTTATATCACGAATTATAGTTTTAATACCCAATTGGTTAAAAGCGAATTCAGTAGAAATAATATCCCTGACGATCTGGCTAATTATAAATGGGATAAAAGTTCAACGCTTGGTTTTTCTGTAAGTTATGGGGCAAAAACAATTTTCTGGGATAAGGTTACCATGGATATTTCGTTGGAAGCAGGCTATTTTTTAGATAATGAACACACAAATAGTTCTTTCAACAACGAGTTACTCGGCGGAGAATACGAAATATTATCATCGTCATACCCTCAGGGAAATACCATTAAGAATACCCGTACATTCTTTTTTGCGGTTCCAACGGTATCTTTCGGATATCTGGCTTTCTGATTTTCGCCAAAAACCATTATCTTTGCGCCATTCCGGCCCGGTAGCTCAGCTGGATAGAGCATCAGCCTTCTAAGCTGGGGGTCATTGGTTCGAATCCAATCCGGGTCATTTTGTATTGCCTAGAACTCTTATATAGATAGCCCTTATAAGGGTTTTTTAGTTTTTGGTAAAACATAGGTAAAACATATTTTTGGGATCTTCTAAAAGAATCTAATGTAAACTTCCATATTTCTGAAAACTAGTTTGAATCTATCATACCTTCAGGTTTTCACTCTAATTAAAGTCTGTAGCTTCACTTCAACTATTAAACTTTTAGGCCTAATAGTAAATGAGTAGGCTTGAGAACCAACAATAATAAATGAAAGAATCCATATTTACTGCAATATTTATTTGCCTTCTTATCATCGGTAGTGGGCAGCGCAGTTTCTGTATTATCTACAAATGATTTATAAGAAATAGGAATTGCTGAAATTGCCATAAATCCATTAAACCCAAAAACAATATTCATAGGAACAGGAAGAGCAGATTACTTAATTGATGATTATAATAGAAGAGCGGCTAGTTCAGGTGCTTTTAAATCAATTGATGCAGAACTTACTTATTGTCTCATGTCTTGGCAACGAATGATTTTAGTGAGCCCTCAAAAATAGACACTTGCGATTGTAAAAAACAATAATTACAGGTTTATCAATTCCGTTATTAGCACAGGATTTTTTTTAGTATACTTGAATTTCGAAACTCATACTTTATGAAATTGCTCGGTGTTTTATCTAAACTCATTTTCTTAAAGAAAAAAGCTAATTGTCTTATAAATGGCAATTATTTCAGTAAGCCTCATTTATTTGCAATTGTTTTTTTTATGTCAATAAGCATTTATTGCAATTCCCAAACGAATACATATCACCAATTCCTTCATGATGGTGGAAAGTGGTCAATTCTTAATAGAACGTGGATAATGGGAATGGAAGGAGATACCTCATGATACTTTTATAAACTTTGTACTGATGGGGATACATTATTTGATGGAAAAATGTATTTTAAGGTAAAAAACGTGTTCGATGACACTTGCTCTAATTCGTATAATGCGCTTCTCAGAGAAGATACAGCGGCAAGAAAAGTTTACCTATACAGATTTAATATTGAATTTGATGGTGATAGTCTCTTGTATGATTTTTCAGCAACAGAAGGACAAAGTTTAAGCCATTGTCTTACATTTTCACAATTTGATTCATCTAAAATATCTTCAATTGATTCTATTTTTATTGATGGAAACTTCCGTAAAAGGTTTAACATTTTGTTTTTTATTGATGGAAACAGTGATTCTACATTCTGGATTGAAGGTCTTGGGGCCGTGTTTGGTCCATCGCCTTTTACAGCTGGACCAGAAAATTTTGGGTATGGAGTTTATACACCTCAAGTGAACAAATCTCAGGTTATATGTTATAAGGAAAATAACGTCATTATATATGAGCGCCCTTATACTATATTTAATTGCTACACAGGCGATGTTCAAATAAATAATTATTTCGAAAATTTAATTGAAATTTATCCGAATCCCTGCATTGCAGGAGAAAAATTATCAATAATTAATGAAAAAAATATTCGCTATGAATGTGAAATAATATCAATAACAGTAAATATGATTTACCAATTTACAATAACTGGGAATTACCAACTAAATACTAATAATTTACCACAGGGATACTACTATATAATTTTTAAAAGCCAAAATATTTTTTTTACAAGGTCTGTAATTATTTTATAATTAAAAAAATATTTTATGAAAACTACAACCCTCATTTTAATTTCCCTGATTATTCATCAAATTTCCGTTTGTCAATCTTCGGTGTGGGTTAATATTGGGCCATTTGGTATTCCAAACCCTATAAATGGAAGTTTTATTGATGGAAATGGCAATGGACGTATCTGCGCGATAACATTACAAGAAGGATCAAACCTTATCTGGGCAGCCTCACCAAGAGGGCCAGTTTGGAGTAAAGATTTTACTTCACTGACAAACAACTGGGAACCTGTATTTTTATCCTACCTCTGGAATAGGTGCGGTGTTTCAACAATTGCAGTTGATTCTTTTAATCCCGATAATATATTAGTAGGAACAGGAGAAAATGAAAGCCCATTTATGGGTTTTTCAAAAAGATTTAGCAGTATTGGAATATTTAAATCGTCTGATGGAGGTGCTATATTTACTTCCACAAGCTTATCCTTTACAAACCCTGATTCTGATTTTTTAGATCAATTTAAGAGTAACGAAAGTAATGGAACAAGGATTTCAAAAATAGTGTATGATCCTTATACAGAAGGAAAAGTTTATGCAATAGTACGAAGGCTCCCTGGTGGTCAGAATTATGATATAGGAAGTGGTGAAATTTATGTCTCAACTAATGGAGGTATGGATTGGGATATATTTGTAATGAGTGGTATCTCACAACGGGATAAATATTTTGCATTAAAATTTGGTCCGGTAAAACAAAAGGCAATTTGAATGCTGACTTCGAAAAGACAGTATTATATCCTCTTATTTAGCAATTATAAGTTGAAATATCTTTGAATTGAGGCCGATTCGATGTAGAGCTAAAAACCAGCTTCGACCCTAATCAATGTTGATAAAAAAATAAACCTTACATCCGGTTTAATTAATTTCGCTATCCTTATTCAATAAAATATGAGTGTATTAATATATATAGCAACGATTACCGTGAATTCAAACTGAAAAATCAAATTTGTAAACTCCTTCATTAATTAATGATACTCCCACATCCGTACGTCCATATAAATCCAAATGAAATTTTCTTACTGGCTGATCTAATGGAACGCCTAGTCGATTTCTAAAATACACCCCTAGTTCACTGCCAGAAGGGAAGGAAGTAACTTGCTTTGGATAAAGCACTTCATTAATAGTTTGAGATCCCATAAATAAACCCTCCATGCTAACGCCATCATCCCAAATTATTTCTATCGCATCATTGTGTCTTTGTGCCTTACCTCTGCCGTCAAAATGTTGCGGATACAATTGCTTCGGCAGGAAAAGGTGAGGATATGCAATTACATCCTGTTTTCGAATTTTAATGTAAGCATCATTTGGCCTTGTGTGGTTATTAGGATTTTGGCCCCAATTTAAGCCTGCAGCATTTTGAACCTCACCAGTATTCGCTAAGAGAGTTAATAAACATGTAGTATCAACTGTGGATGGCACATCAATAATTTCTGTTACATCAGCTTCCAAACATGAAATGGAATTATTAATAACACGAGTGATATACTCATTTAAGGGATTAAAAGTGTCCCTGGTCGTTTCTGCTAAAATTTCTCGGTATGGTGTGGTGAGTCCATTTGTTGAAAAATTCGCAGAACCCACTAATGCATGGACTATTTGGCCTCTATGTCGCCAAACATAACATTTTGAGTGAACTCCAAGATTAGAATAAAAAATATTTACGTTTTCAATCGTATTTTGAAGATTTATTAATGAATTATGAAGCGGTCTTTTTATTCCTTCTGAACCATACATCCCATAAATAACCCGTGACCGAAACGGAAGATTTTGCAATTTTTCTATTGGCCTTGGGCCAACATATCCAGATAAAACGATAAACTCGTCAGTTTCAAACAATTCATGCCTGTGAAAAATAATATCTTCTAAGTTGTCAATAAATAACATCGCAGTAAATTATTTTTTGTTCTTTAGTGTAATTGTATGCTCTTTTTTAGGCGCATTTGTGAATTTTCTGTTGAACGACCTAGTAATGTCAGATAAATTTACACTTTCCACTTTTGCAATTTCATAATAGCTATTCACACATATTTCCACTATCACCTGACTCATGTCTATAGTAATCCCATCAACAATTCCGTCACCGATTATCATTACAAAATATGATTCCGGCTTTGAAACCCTGGAAAGTTCATTCATAATTTCGGTCATTGATGCTATGTATTCTGCTTTTGCAACTGCAAATGTTTTTGTGTCAATACGATGGTGATTCCCAATTTCATGTTTCCTGACTGGTCGGTGGTCATACCCAAGCCAAAACATCCTTTGCTTGTGATACAAATAATAATCAAATGTATTTATGTAGGGTGGTGAAGTGATTATGAAATCAAAATGATTGTCCTCAAATTGTTGTAAAACCTTATATGTATCTCCATTAATAACTTCTGCTTTTGCATTAATTAGATGCTCCTTTGTGTTAAGCGCTATAAAATAATCCTTTGCGGTGTAAATAAATGATGAAAATACAATCCCGTCAGGGTGCTCTTTTTTCTTAGCCGTGTATCTTACTTCACTGTCTTGATTCGAGACCTTTACAATTATTTTGGAGAATGCACAATAAAACAAGTCTTTTACATTTGTGTTTGTTAGTGCGTCAATTCTCTTTTTCAGTATTGCTAGCTCATAGCTTACATTTTTCTGAAACCAATGATCAATATTTGGAATGTCAGGTAGACTAGTTTCGTCTTTAAATGACTCATACCAATTTTTAAAGGATCCATTGTTTGTTACATCCTCTAATTCAGAAATAAATGTTTTTGCTAATTCAATTTCATCCTCCGAATAAAGATTAGTTTTTGCCCTTGAAATAATGTAGGCAATTGGATTGAGATCAATACCTACCGAATTTATTTCGTTAACTACACCTTCCACTAATGTTGTTCCGCTTCCACAAAACGGATCAAGAATAGTAAAGCCTCTTTTACAATACAAATTGAAATACTTATTTACTATCTGCGGCGTAAATTTCGCTGGATAGGGATGAAATCCGTGTGTATAATAAGTGCTGTTTTTATTTTGATTGTCTGTTATCATTTGAATTTTTCGCCGGGTAAATTTTTTCTGAATACTAATATAAAAGAGTGACCTATATTAAAATAAAATCTCCTTGCTTTGTTGCCGCCTAAACGTACAAGCTTCCTTTGATTGGATTGATCCCAGATAATCATATCCCACATAATCCAACCCATACTAGTTGCAACATTAATCAAATCACTATGCAAATTTACATATGGTGTATTTTTTTCAACTTCACGATAATCACGAACAACCCAAGCATTGTATGCACCTGGCTTTGCAATCTGGAAAAGTGACATAAATAAATCTTTCATCTTGGCCAAATACTCAGTGTAAGTTACATTACCTAAATCTTCCAAGTGCTTAGAATAAGGTTTAGCCAACTTCCTGCTTTGGTTTTTATAAATATTTCCATTAAAATCCTTATCGGCAAAATTATCCCGTATCTTGTTCAATAAATTTGCATAAGGTGGAGACGTTAAAATAAAGTCTACCGTTTCAATTGGAATATGGCCAGCCACATTTAATGCAGAATCCTGAATTACAATTCTTCTATAATCCAGATTTGGCTTCCCGTCTTTCGAATCAATACCCTGATTAAATAGTTTTATAAAATCATCGTTTAATTCAACTCCTATCGAATGGCGTTTAAGAATGTTTGCCGCATCCAGAGTTGTTCCAACTCCCGCAAATGGATCAAATACCGTATCATTCGGTTTTGAGTAGATTTTAATAAAGTGTTTTGCCAATGAGATCGGAAATGCCGCACCATGTATTCTTCTTTTTTCCGTAATAGGACTGTTAAAAATCTGTACGCTTTTTCCATGTAAAGTCCACTCGCTCCCATTAAGATCATTCAATTCATGTCCATTTAAAATAGGGTTTTGAACTTTCTTTTTTTTCTCAATCGGTTTGTCTAAGGTTGTAAAATCAATTAGAGTAAGTTGTTTTCCATCTTCCCAAAAGACAACTCCTTCCTCTTCCTTTTGTTTAATGTAAGGCCTTTTTGGCTTTTTTGTATTCGTCAACATCATTTCAGTTTTAAAGGTGATAAATTTTGTAACCCTATAATTCGCTTTTCATTGAAGTTTAGGATTTTAATCAAATGTATGAATTTTAATGGGTTTTCGATGTATGTGGAACTTAAATATTTCAACAACTTGTTAACTCTAAGTTCCATAAGCCAAGTTAATGCATTATTGTGAAGGTAAAAATTTTAAGGCTATAGCTTAACATTTAAAAAAACTTCTTCAATTTTTTATTAAATTAGTTTACTTTGGACTAATAAAAACTATTATTATTTCCCGATCTTTAATACAAATAAAATACTTCTATATGAAAATATTTACTTTATTTCTCCTCCTGTTTATCTCCTCCCAAACAATTTTTGCTCAAATAGTGGGCTCCAATGTGTATATTAAAGGAACATATGTGGAAGCGGGTATCAATACCTGTGGTGCCTTTGGAGCAAATGTAGCACCTCCCATTGGTTATCATCCAACGGAAACACGTCTCAGTTTTGTTGCCGATAGCGATATGGATGGTTGGGCAGTTGGCTCACCTAATTATTGCGGTGATTATTCTGTGCCGGGTTCTCCTGTTGAAGGATGGGCCAGATTGAGGCATCGGTTTGGGTAAATACAGATCAATCGTGTTACGTTAGTGAAATTCCCGGTTCTATTATCGATTATACCACTACACCCGGTGCATCTTCCGCGACATGGGAAGGAAATATAGCTGTTCCAAGCTTAAATATAAACCAAAAAACCGTTATAAAAACAAACAAAAGGTATTTAACAACAACGATAACACTCACAAATACAGGAGTTACTGCACTAAATGACGTTTATTATATGCGCAATATCGATCCGGATAATGATCAACCCTGGAGCGGAGATTTTACTACCGATAATACTATTGTATCAAATCCTCCCATTGGTTCTGATGCACTTGTAACTTCTGAGGGATTAACTTACGGATGTTATTTAGGAATTGGCGCTAGAAATAACAATGCAAGAGTATCCTATGGAAATTTTTCAACAAGCGATGGATTACCTTCCCAAGTTTGGACAGGAACCGGCGGATATTCCATTACCGGAAGTTCTGTTGGGGATATCGCAAATTCTATTTCATTTTACATTCCAACTATTCCCGCCGGAGCATCAGAAATAATTTCATTCGTATATATTTTTTCTCCCGATGTTGTAGAAGAAGCATTAGCTTCAACTGCCGGAGCATTTGTTTGCGAAGCTCCAACAGGAATTACCACAACCGTTAGTACAACTACTGCAAATTTCAACTGGACACCCGTTGCAGGTGCGACCTGATTACACACTTAAATATCGCCCAACTGCAGGAGGAACATGGATAACTGTTCCTGTTGTTACACCACCCGTTTCCATTACAGGATTAACTGCATGCACTTCTTATGATTATAAATTAATTACTACCTGCGCAGGGGCAATTTCTCCCGCAAGTATGGGAACATTTACTACCTCTTGCGTACCATGTGAAACTGCTCCTACAGGATTATTTGCCGATAATATTACAACCACTTCCGCCAAATTACATTGGGATGCAAATCCGGATGCAATTAAATATAAGGTGAGTTATGCGCCTGTGGGTGGAGCTGCTATTGTTGTAAATGCAACATCCAACTTTAAAACAATACCGGGATTAATACCGGGAACTACCTATAATTATAAAGTGCGCAGTGTTTGCGCCGGTGGTATTCTTTCTGATTATTCTGCCACTTCAACATTTACGACTTTATTCCGTTTAAGTGAAAATGCAATTGCTGATGGGGAGATAAATGTATATCCTAACCCTGCTGCAGATAATTTCACAATAACACTCGAAAACTTTAATGAAGGCGAAACAAATATTAAATTATTTGATATGCTTGGAAATATAATTCTGGAAAATATTATTTCTGTAACTGAAAATAATAATTCTGCCATTATAAATGTTTCCGGTATTGCAAATGGAATGTATTTGTTAAGTGCAGAACAAAATGGATTTACATTAAATAAACAAGTGGTGATTGGCAGATAGGGCACGAGACACGGGACATAGGACACGGGACAACGTAGTTATGCAAGGAAAATATCATTTTAGAAGATGTTAGTGAAGCTCTCGCTCTTAGCGAGGGTTTCACTAACGGTAATAAGAGGAGACATAGGACATAGGGCCTAGAATATAAGAACCAGTATATAAGAAAAAAAGGAGAACCTGCCTGACACGGTCAGCAGGAAGGCGCAGATGACGCTAATTGGGCGGATAAAAAAGGATGAAAAAAATTGGTGATGGAGATTTAATAAATAATTGTGATTGTAAGTTCATAATTATCGAAAACGATAAGTCCCGAAGGGACGAGACATCTTGCCTCCAGTGGTGGGTGAAAAACACCCGACCACGGCATTGATGAGCTAGTGAGGCTCTCGCTCTTAGCAAGGGTCTCACTACGGGATCAACCCTAAAAAACACCAATTTTGCTAGCTGCTATTTCCCCTCCAGTGGTTGGTGAAAAACACACAACCACGGCATTGATGAGATAGTGAGGCTCTCGCTCTTAGCGAGGATCTCACTAATGGGATATGACTAAAATATAAATTACCATTAAACCACTCCCAATTTTCCCAATCCGGCAATAATATTTGCCGTAACTGCTTCAGAATTTGTTTCCACGGGAACAAATTTGTTTCCGGTAACCGTTTCATATAATTCGATATATCGCGCAGAGATGGTATTGATCCACTCCTCTCCCATTTCGGGAACTGCTTGTCCTTCCTTACCCATGAAGTTGTTTTCAATGAGCCACTCTCTTACAAATTCCTTTGAAAGTTGTTTTTGATGTGCGCCTTTTTTTTGTCTTTCTTCATATCCTTCAAGATAAAAATAGCGCGATGAATCAGGCGTATGAATTTCATCCATTAACAGTATTTTGCCATTGTGCAACCCAAATTCGTACTTTGTATCCACTAAAATTAAATCGCGCGCATTTGCCATGGTACTTCCTGCTTTAAAGAGGTTGCGCGTGTAATATTCCATCAATTCATATTTATCGGGCGTAATTAAATTGCGTTTTAAAATTTCACCTTTAGAAATATCCTCATCATGTCCGGCATCTGCTTTTGTTGTTGGCGTGATAATGGGTTCCGGAAATTTGTCGTTTTCTTTCATGCCATCGGGCATCGCAACTCCGCAAATCATGCGTTTCCCGGCATTGTATTCGCGCCAAGCATGTCCCGCTAAATATCCTCGAATTACCATTTCTACTTTAACAGGCAAACATTTAATGCCTATGGATACACGCGGATCGGGAACGGATAATAACCAATTTGGGGCCATATCCTTAGTTGCATCTAAAAAATACGAGGCCAATTGATTGAGCACCTGACCTTTAAACGGAATTGGACGCGGCAAAATAACATCAAAAGCAGAAATACGATCACTAGCCACCATTACAAGATATTTATCTTTTATGGTGTAAACATCTCTAACCTTTCCATGATAAATTGCTGTTGCCCCTGGTATTTTCAAATCAGTACTCAAAACGGTCATAAAACAAAATTAAAGGACAAATTTACGGTTTCTGTTATTTTATTCTGTATGTTATAATAGCATTATCTACACAGGTAACCAACATTTTATCCCCATTTCTGGTAATATCATCAATAATAAAATTGGCACCGGCAAGAACAGGGAAACCCTCCATTATTTGACCTGAATTATTAAATAATATTAATTTATTTTCGGTTGAAACAGCTCCATAATAAAATTGATCCATAAATTCGAACGATACTACCTCATTAAAAGAAGAATCAATTTCAGCAACAAATAAAGATTTCCCATTTATTGATTTGGCTTTAAAGTAAAAACCTTCCAAATACAAAATATCTGTGGTATCATCCACATTAACTTTTGCAAAATTTCCGGAAATGAAATTTTCGGGAGCTGCCAAAGTTTTTGTATTCAAGTTATTATCCGCAAGAATGATATTCCCCTTTGCATCCATAAAATATTTTGTATTGCCGTTTGTGTTAGTTGCAATAATATTATTCTTCACAGGAATGGAACGCACTGCATTTCCGGCTTCCTTTCTAAATTGAATTCCTTTCGAATTGATAAAAACCAGTAAGTTATTTTTATCGGAAGTCATTTCAAATAACGGTAATAAAACATCGCCGGTATTACGTTGTGGATTCCAACCCGGAATTGGTTTTCCGTCTTTAAAAAATCCATAAATATTATCATTATCACATGCAACAAACATGCGATAATCATTTTTTGTGTTCATAAGAACGGTTAATGGATTCGTTATCTTCGCTGTTAAGGTGATGGGAAATCCCTCTACGGCATTTCCGTTCATATCCAACAAATAAATGGCATCGGAAGTATTAAATAAGATCTGCGATTTATCATTTCCATAAAAATCAACTTCATGAATTTTACCGGTAATTTTATTGGGTAATTTTTGTTTCCACAACACATCACCACTTGCATTAATCAGATACAATTGATGCGCAGTATCCTGCACAACAATACTTTTTTGTTTATTCAGTTGATTATAAACAGTAAATGGTCCGCTTTCAATTGGATGATCAACCTGCAATTTCCACAATATCCCGTTTTTACGCTGAGGAGCTGCACTATAACTGATAAATCCATTTAACAAATAAACATTTTTATTATTGCTGAATTGTATTTCTAATCTTGGGAATTTTTGCAATAAATTAAAATTCTTTTCTATAGAATCTATATGTTTGTCGGAAACAAAACCTGAAATAATTTGTTCCGATTTACTGAGATTTAGATAAATCGAATTGTTGAATGATGCAGATACATGGGTTTTAAATTCGTTATACTCACCATCTGCCATTAATGTTTCCCCATTTTCAATAGCATCAAGCATATTTTTAAGTTGTAATAACTCGAAGGTGAAAATAAGATCATTTTTATTCCACGCGGCATAACATAATTCAGGAAACTGAGCTCCGGCAATTCCGGTAATGATATTTTTTGCTGCAATTTCCATAATTACATGACCTCTGTAGCGCAAGGTGTCGGACACCACCGCATATTTTAATTTATTTTCGGCCAAAACTCTATCAGAAGTAGGAATAATGAGGAAACTCCTTTTCATAAAGTTTTGATCCAACGATTCTGAAATACCAAATAAGATATTATTTGTCATCCAGGGCATCCAATGATCAAAATAATCGCGGTTCTCGGTTTCGTCGGTAAAAGAGGAAGCAATATTTTCGGATAAACGTTCTGCATTCACGCGATAAAGCACAACGGAATTTGCAGGGACAGATGCATTCATATCTACAGAAAATTCGCCTGTGTATTGGCTGAGGAGCAGATCGTTTTTATCATTTTTTGATGCAGCATATCCGTTAATGGAAACACCCGCTTCCCCAAACTCAAATTCGAATCCCATCCAGGATACAAATTTATTGATCTGCATAATAGATGCATATTTATCATTTGAGGCGAACAGAGAAAGGTAATTGCTCATCTGATCTGAATTCAAATAAAAACTATGATCCGCTTTTTTATTCATATTCCCATATACTTCCTTAAACCCTGCATTTTCCGTAACCGGATCTCCATTTTTTAATTGCAGTATAGCATTTTCCACCAAAACGGAAGAAGCACTGAAAATAAATACGCCGCTAACTTTTGCAAATGAAATAGCTATTCCGGTTTGTTTGTAACTCAGTTCATAGATATCGGCCCTTTCGAATCTGTGTACCGAAACATTTGGTTGTTCGCCATTAAATTCAGGAATAAACTGTTTGAGATTTAATCTTGCAGCTTCATCCAATTGCAATAAAAATAAATACTGCACATTGTTATCGCCGGATGCAAATGCACCGGAGAGAAAATTTTTATTTTGAATATCTGATAATAATTCTGCCTTGGTGCCACAAATTTTGTTGAATAATTCCAGGTCCTTTTTTAGGTTGCCAAATAATTGTGTTTGCAACATATCTTGCATAACAATTTGATTGTTTAATAAAACAGTAAAGGCATCCGTTTTTTTAACATCGAAAAAACAAATAACATCCTGCGGCATCCCGTTTAAAACAGTTTCATTTCTTTTATTAAAAAACATAAGGTAAACTGTAATAAATAAAACTACAGCTAAAATTCCGCCAATGGTCCATATTTTTCGTTGCTCCATAGTGTTATGATTACCTTTGCAAAGCTATATCGAAATATCATTTGTGTATACGCATATATGCACATACAAACTCAGGTTATGGAACAAAAACAAATCATTCGCTGCGCTGCAATTTCCGGCGCCTTCTCCGTTGCTTTAGGTGCATTTGGAGCCCACGGATTACAACAATTGGAAACCGCACAAAAAATCACTTCAGAAGATATCAGGATTTTTGAAACGGCAGTGCGGTATCAGTTTTATCACACTTTTGCCTTATTAGCAGTAGCGGCCTTTTCCAACATATTAAAACCCAAATTGAAAAACTGGTCAGTTATCGCATTTATTACCGGCATGATCATATTTTCGGGCAGTCTTTATTTCCTATCCCTTTCACAATACCTTTTCGGAGAACGCATGGCATGGCTCGGAGCAATAACTCCACTCGGTGGTTTATCACTGATCGCGGGTTGGATATTGTTATTTATTTCTGCGTTTTCGAAGGAAAAGAGTTCTGAGTTTTGAGTTCTGGGCCTACATGCCTACGGCGTAAGCATCAGGCAGGTTTTGAGTTCTGGGTTCCGGGTTCAGATTTTGGATAGAAGATCCGCCCACTGAAAACTGCGACTGGTTCTGAGTTCTATTCTGGTAGACGATCAGCCCACTGCCATCTGCGACTGGTTCTGACTTCATGGTTGACGATCTGCCCACTGCCACTGTGACTGGTTCTGGGTTGAGGGTTCAGAGTTGACGATCTGACTAATGCCACTGATTCTGGGTTGAAAATCGGTCTATCGTAGAGACGCAATGCATTGCGTCTCTACGATAGACCGATTTTCAACTTATGAGACAGTGACTGTGAGTGAGATTTTTACTTTTTTCTACCAATGCCACTTCGATCATTATTGGTTCTGAATTCTGCGCGAACCTGTTTACAGCCACTGCGATTGTAATTGGTTATGTTCCTGCGCTTTACACTGTTTGCTGCCAACTGCTACTGGTTCTGGCTCGACGATCATCCCACCGCTCACTGCCAACTGCGACAGCCTTCTGTGACTGATTCTGAGTTCTGGGTTGAAAAATGTTCGATTTGTAGAGACGCAATGCATTGCGTCTCTACAAATCGAACATTTTTCAAAAACCGCAACTTCGACTGCCAATTTTAAACTACTGTGACTGCCACTGCTACTCCCCCTCCCACTGCCTACTAAAAAAAAGGCTCCACTTTTCAGCGGAGCCAATTTCTAAAAAGAATATTGTGTTTTTATTTACATTTAAATTTCAGTTTCGCAACATCAAATGAGCAACCACTTTTTTCTGCAACTTTAACACCAACAATTAAGTTTTGTGTACTTGTCATGTTGATCTTAGTGTCTACATTCGTTAAGGTAACATCACCAATTTGAAGCGTTTTAATAGTGAATACATCTCCTTTAATTGTTGTTCCGTTTCCTAGATCTGTTGGTTTATCATTTTTGATATCAGCTTCTGTTATAGTACCTGATTCCCATAATCTGATAAAATACTCTTTACCAACCATAGCCACTGTAATACTAGGACTTAAGTTTAAGATATATTTAGTTTGTTCTTTACCATTAACTGATGCATTTCCTTCATACATATTTCCTTTTTTGGTAAGTGTTGCATCAAGGGCATTCGTGTTTGTTGCAGTGGTTGTTGTTGTCTTTTTATCTCCGGTTGTTTTTGTTTCATTTGTTTTTACCTCAGGAGTATCAATTACATCAGTTTCATCCACTTGTTGAAGATCTTGTAATTTTTTCTGACGTTGCATTTCCGCATCGCGTTTACGTGCTTCATTAGCTTCAATTGTTGCTTCATCGTAAGTGATGATAGCGTTTGGAATAATGCCGATGATGGTGAATTCCGTTCTCCTGTTCAATTGATGCAAGTCTTCAAAATCCTGACCTTTATATTTTGTAATAAATGCTTCCGTAAGCACTGTTCCCTTTGGAATAACTGTTCCGCTGCTTACTTTAAAATCTTCAGAAATACTTTTAGGGGTTGTTTCACCATATCCTGTGGCAACTAATCTCGAAGGATCAATCCCTCTGGAGATCATATAACTCACAACTGTATCCGCACGATGCTGAGAAAGAATTTTATTTCTTTCGTCAGTATCACGGCTATCTGTATGAGAACCGATCTCCACTTTTAATTGAGGACTTAATGCCAACACATTATACATAGAATCCAATGCTCTGAACGATTCCGGACGAAGATCCCATTTACCTAAAGGATAATAAATATTTTTTACTTCAATTGGTATTAATTCAATAATAGGTTCCATCATGATATCGACATATAAAGTATCATTTTCTTTTAATCCGACAGTAGAGGTTGTTGCACGGCCATTTTTATATTTTTCTTTATAACTGGTCAATTCAAATTTATCTTGTGCTGTTCCAACATAAAAATCTTCGTACAGGTTTGCCATTTTAGTTACAGCAGAATCTTTTTTAACTCCGGATTGATTAAGATCAACTCCGGCACCAATAATAACTTCTTTAGAAATTTCATCAATTGCGCGCACCATAATCACAAATTCCGGAGGATATTTGTAGGCATAAATATCATCGCAACAAGTTTCGCTTTTTACATTGAAACCCCCTTTGCGGTTTGAAACAAAAAATCCTTTTTTACCTGATTGATTAGTTGAAAAATAAAAATCATCTACTGAACTATTAAATGGTAAACCTAAGTTTTCCGGAGCATCAAATGATTTCATTCCACCGGCAGTTTTATAGATATCTAAACCACCAATATTTATTTGTCCGTTGGAGCTGAAATACAATAACCCCTGTTCATCATTATAAAAAGGCGTAATCTCATCACCAATTGTATTCACCTTGGTTCCACAATTGATAGGATTTGAATAACCCTTTCCCTTATTTTGCACTTCTACATACCACAAATCCATTCCCCCGCGGCCACCCGCCCGGTCTGAAGAGAAATATAAAATTTCTTTCCCTTTAAAAGTTCCAAGTGCCGGATGAGTTGAAGTGAAATCTGTGGTATTTACATCACTTACTTCCTTTCCACTTTGCCATTCACCACTTTCGTATTCACTTACATATATTTTACAGATCATTACAAGGGAATCGTTAGGACGACATTCTGTATAATAAAATCTTTTACCATCACCGGAATAAGCACCATTTCCGGTATGTGCATCACCTTTATTAAAAGGGGCTTTAAGTTCTTTTGATGGTGTCCAGGTATCACCTTCTGCAGTTGAGGTAAAAATTCTGGAACGCAATTCTGTTTTACCTTGCTGACCTAGATCAATCGGCTTTTCAGAAACTAAAGCTGCATAGGTTAAATTATTATCCGGACTATACTTTGGAGAGAAATCGGTGTAATTATTATTTACGTTAGCACCTAAATGCTCCACATTAACTGTAGTTGGATTTTGTGCGAGTAATATTGCAACATCACAGCCCTTATCTTCATTTTTCGCCTGACGTTTTAAAATTGTTGCAGAAGCACCTTTTAATTTACTGTTTTTAGTAACTGCTTTAAATCCTTCTTTAGCTTCGGCATATTTTCCATTGTATTTTAAACTCATGGCATAATAAAACCCTGCATCAGGATACATGTCTTTAGATTTACCGGCATCTATAGCGGTTTTATACCATTTTTCAGCATCTTTATAATTGCGTGCTAAATAATACGCTCTTGCTAATTTATACGCAGCTTCCTGAGATGCTTCATCTTCATACGCAAGTTTATATGCGTCTTGCGCTCCATAATAACTTCCTGCCGACATTAATGCATCACCATACATTAATTTACGTGTAGCATTCATTTTATCTAATTCCGGATCATGTGTTTGAGCATTAGCTGTCGCGGCAAATAGAATTATTGTAAGAATTGAAAATATTTTTTTCATGCTATATTTCTTTATCAGTTGAGAATTCATTTTGTTTCACAAATATTAATAACGTGGACAAGGCATATCAAAGTTTTTAGGAATAACCGGTAAAATACAACCTGTATATACCAGCGATAATTCGAATCCACCTTTTCCGCTACTGGCTTCCTGTAATGTGGAAGTATTAATATCGTAACTCGCTCCGAAACGGAAATTTTTATAATCCATTCCAACAGTAGCGATCATAGCATCATCTAAACGGTAATGGCCTCCAAGAAAAAAGGTTGCAGGGAAATTCGCATTATTTAAAAAATATCCCAAATCTGCACCAACAACAATTTCTTGTGCACCGGATTGTGTTTGATATAAAACAGAAGGAATAAATCCGTATTTATCAGCAAAAGTAAAACCTGCTTTTAAGTGACCGACTAAACGTGAACCTAATTTATTTTCTTCATCCTGTAAAAAACTTTCTTTCGGAGAAACTAAATTGAACATCGCAAATCCGGCAGTAATATTAAATTTTTTAGAAACCACATTATGGTATGCTAAACCGCTGCTCATATTAAAACGAGAAACATTATCTCCCAAATACGGTTCCAGTGGATCAATTATTGTATTAAATTCATCCCCATCCCATTGATTTGGCCATTTTAGTGCATCAAAATCCAACGATTTTTGCATTAAACCGCCCTGTAAGCCGAGTGAAAGATTGTGATCATCGCGACCACCAAGTCCAAGCACAAAAGCTGTGGAACCCATAATACTCAGGTTCGTTAAATTTCCGTCGCCGGATACATCGTTGTATAATAATAATCCCCCGGTTAATTTACTTGCGGCACCAATATTTTTAACAATAGGCATGTCAAAAAATGCTTCGTAGGTTACATAAGGAGTTGTAACACTGTTCCATTGGTTGCGGTAAGTTAACCCTGCTCTCCAGTCGCAGGAGTTTACACCTGTAAGTGCCGGATTCAATGCAAGCGGGGCGGCGTTATACTGTGAGAAGTGAACGTCCTGAGCCCTTAATACACCAACAGCCATGAAAGCTGCAAAAAACGCGATTTTGTAAATCTTCATCATTGGTTATTGTTTTAATATTTATCTGAGTAATGTAATTGTTCCTTTATTTATGATTTCATTATTTTCTTCATCAATCCCCACAAATATATACATATATGCGCCTATTTCCTGATCACTATTATTAAACTTACCATCCCATCCGGCTAAAATATCACTTGTTTCATATATTTTTTGCCCCCAACGGTTAAAAATACAAAATGAATTTAAATCCACATTCACAAAGGTAGAAATATGCAATAAATCATTTAAACCGTCACCGTTTGGCGTAAACGCATTCGGGATCACAACTGCCTGAGGCTGAACTACTACCACTTCCATTTCATCGGTAAAAGTGCATCCGATGTCTGTAGTTACGGTAACAGTATAAATTGTTGATATTTCAGGATTCGCGGTTGGATTTTCGATATTCGGGTCATTTAAACTCGTAACAGGTGACCATTCATAAAATACCCCGCCATCGGCATCCAAATAGGCGGTTTCCCCAAAATAGATCAGCGTATCGTTACCTGCATAAGCAGTATTCGGATATATATCTACGAAAACCGTTTCTGAATTTACACAGGCAAATCTTGTAGCAATAACAGTATAAACTGTTGGTTCGGTGGGATAGGCCTCAGTATAATCATCAGCCGGATCACTCAGTGTTTCTGCAGGGGTCCAGGCATACGTTTCCCCTCCACTCACGGTAAGCACTGCAACTCCACCCGGACAAATTGTGGTGTCAGGTGAAATTACAAGGGGAAGTGCATCGTATACATTGATTATAAGTGTATCGCTAACTCCGGAGGCACAACCGAGGTCAACATAAATTGTGATAGTTTCTACTCCTTCTGCCAAAGCATCTTCAATAGCATCAATGGTAATTGTTATCATAGTATCACCCGGGTAAAATATGAGATCTGCCGGGATATCCACATAGTCAGTTCCGTTATCGGCAGTACCTTCTACAACCATTGTTACAGTAAAGGTATCAACCGGTGCAAACGACAAAACGAAGGTAACTTCTCCATCATTACAACCTTCGATAATATCGGTATAACCATCAATTTGTGTTTCGTAAGAAAGACTTACTGCAGGGCTGGTAAGAGAACCGGCCTCAATAAAAACGCCTGAATCTAATGACCAGTCAAGATCATCGGCTATTGCCATTTTCAAGTGATAAGTTTCACAGGGAATTACATTTCTTTTTGCTTCCAGAACAGTAGTAAAACCATCGTATTGAATATAAAAATCATCGGCACTGTAGGGAAGATCCCATCCGGTTCCATTTATATTATAATAACTAGGATTATCAATATTATTTACATTATTTATTGAAACCGGTGTTGCGGTTCCGGGTATAATTGCAAGATTTTCCGTTCCAACTATACCAGGACCACTTATATAAAATGCAAATACATCGTTAAACGAACCAACAAATTCCAAATACTCTTCTGATCCAAAGGAATAATTAAACCGTATGGTATCTGATGTAACTGTAATATCAAATTCTAATACACATGCATCATAAGTTCCAAGTACACCGGGAATTGCGTCAAGATCGGGATCCCCGGGAGTACCTGCTCCACCAGTAGAACCGGAACTATTGTTTGGCCCTGCGGCGAGATCAGCAGAACCACTTGTTAAAACTATTCCGCTGGTTATTCCAACATTACAATCAACACAATCAAAAAATCCAAAAGCCCCTGTAGGGCAATCCATGGTAACACCGGAAACGGTTACTCCGGTGCCAACTAAAGAACTAACTAATTCATCCGGCGTTGCCGTATCATCTATTGTAATTTGAGCTGATATATTTGCATTTACAAACACGATGCAAATTACCAAAAATGCAGCGTTGAGGAGTTTGCTAAAAATTGGTTTCATTTTGACATTATTTATTACCCTAATTCAGCTTAAATGATCACAAATATTGTTTTCATTTAAGATGTTGCTTTTCCAGACAGATATAAAAGTCCGGCAATATTTTTATCTCACCAACGTAAAGTTTCCTTGTTGCATAAAACTTTCACCATTGAGGTCAGTATAATTTAAAACATAAACATAGGCACCCATGGGTTGTGCATCACCTTCTATATTTCCGTTCCATGAATTAGTAAAATCATTACTTTGAAATATAGTTTCACCCCATCTGTTGTAAACCTGCAAATTATAGGATGCGAGTTGACCTCTTACAATAATGGTAAATCCATCATTAACACCATCCTCATTTGGAGAAAAGGCATTAGGAACGCCAACCAATGCATCGGTACTTACAATAACAGTTACCTCATCGGTAAATACGCAACCTATTGCAGTTGTTACAGTTACGGTATAGGTTATTGTGCTTTCAGGTGTGGCGAGGGGATTTTCGCTGTTCGGATCACTAAGCCCTGTGGATGGCGACCATGAATATTCCACTCCTCCGCTTGCATCCAAAAATGCTGTTTCCCCAAAAAATATTGTGGTATCGGAACCTGCATCTGCGGAAGGTGATTGTATATCGACAAAAACTTCGGCGGTATTAACACAGGAAGCAAGTGTACCCTCCACTGTATAGGTAGTTGGCTCAGTAGGATAGGCTTCTGTAAAGTCTCCAGTAGGGTCACTGAGTGTTCCGGTTGGTGACCAGGAATAGGTATCAGCGCCGCTAACATTTAGAAATGCCACATCATCAGGACAGATCATGGTATCGTTGGAAACCGTAAGAGGGAGTGCATCCCAAACATTTATTACAAGACTATCTCCAACACCCGCAATGCAACCCAGATCAACAGAAATGATAATTGTTTCCATTCCTTCATCAATTCCATCTGCAATTGCAATAATTGGAATCTCGATTAGAGTGTCTCCGGGTAAAAAAACCAGTTCCGTTGCAAAATCGATATAATCAACGGTCATGGTTGCAGTACCGGTAACTTCCAGGTTTACTGTGAATGTATCAACTGGTGCAAATGAAAGTGCAAAAGTGAGTAGTCCTTCATTACAGCCTTCAATAATATCGGGGTAACCTTCAATTTCAGTTTCGTAGGTAAGCGTAACACCCGGACTTGACAAGGAACCCGCTTCGATGAAAACGCCGGAATCGTAAGCCCAGTCAAGGTCGTCGGCTATAGCCATTTTTAGATGATAGGTCTCACAAGGAATAACACTTCGTTTTGCTTCCAATACTGTAGTAAAACCATCATATTGAATATAATAATCATCTGTATTAAAAGGTGCTGTAAACCCATCGCCGTTCACAACATAATATTCGGGATATGACCCTGTATTAACATTATTAATGGAAACTGCTGTTGCTGTTCCGGGGATCAAAGCCATATTTTCAATTCCAACAATACCGGGGCCACTGATATAGAATGCAAATGCATCGTTAAATGAACCTACAAATTCAAGATATTCTTCTGAGCCGAAAGAGTAATTAAAACGAATGGTATCGGAGGTAACAGTTAGGTCAAATTCGAGTACACAGGCGTCATTGGTGCCTAAAATTCCGGGAATATCATCCAGGTCAGCATCTCCGGGCGCACCATTATCACCCGATGCCGAAGAGGTGTTGTTTGGACCAACTGCCAAAGAAGCAGTTCCACTTGTCAATAAAATGCCGCTTCCGATTCCAACATTACAATCCACACATTCGAAAAATCCATAGGCACCATCAGGACAATCCATTGTGATATCGGAGATCGTAACACCTTCTCCAACCAGAGAAGTAACGAGTTCTTCCGGAGTGGCTGAATCATCAACGGTTAGCTGAGCAGAAACAAAATTTTGTATAAAGGTCAAACCTAAGGTCAATAATGTTACACGGAGAAAGGAGCTTAAAGTTGGTTTCATTAATAGTTTTTTTGATTAATCTCTAAAGTTACAAGTAAACTTACAAATAATTTATGATTTATAATAAAAAAATCAAGCGAATGTTTGCATAAAAATGACGCAATTGTGACCTCGCCAGTTAAATTTTGATGTGGAAAAGGGAGAATAGTTTAGAATTAACGTGTGCGTTTCGACATTCGCCACAGCACGAACATCATTCCCAACCCGAAAGTAACAAATATTATCGATATAAAGGTAGCCTGTGTTGCATGGATACCCATAAATTCAAGCATATTGTTCACTCTGATCTTTTCTATAAAGTATCTTTCTACCCCTGCGCCTATAACATAAATTGCCAGCAACATGCCCGGAATATGAATTTTTTTGCGGATAAACCATAAAAAAGCAAAAATTATCATTGACATGACTATTTCATATATCGGCGTCGGAAAAACAGCAACGGGCAATTGTCCGCACCAATCATTTGTGCAACCTTCTATATAAGATCCTTCCCCATTCACATTATGGGCATAATTTTGGGCTACTAATGAACGTGGCAGCCAACTTGAGGTATAATCTTTATGCGGAACTTCTGCAATTGATCCAAATTCAGATTCGTAATAATTTGCATTTGCCTGCAACACTTTTTCAAATTCTCCCGGCGCAGCCATTGTAACAGAACCATCCGGCTGTGAAATATAAGCACTGTTTAAAATGCCCCAATCCCCGTCACCAGAAACCTGACATCCTAATCTTCCTATTGCATACGCTAAAATTAAAGCCGGCGCAACTGCATCACCCAAATGCATAACACTGATCTTTTTTTTGCGTGCAAACATAATTACAGCAAATGCACCTAAAATAAGTCCGCCATAAATTGTAAGTCCACTAAAAAAATTTCCGAGTGGATCTTTAAAAAAGTCTTTCCAGCCATCGGGTTCTTCAAAATTGGAAAATATTTTAGCTCCTAAAATTCCAAATATTGCTGCTATCATCACAATATCCCCCAATCTTTCAGACGGGAAAATATCAAATGTTTTTTCTTCCGGTTTTGGCAATTGCTGACTTTTCTTTTCCCTGTATTTTAAATAAACTAAACCCGCAGCTCCGAGCAATCCAAAAATAATATTCCCTTCCAGTGAAAAAATAAATTGGGGTGGATTATCATTAAATGCATCCCACGAAGTTACCATTCCGCCGATTTTAAATCCGATGATATAACCTACTATTCCGTTAAATATTAATTCAGAAACAGATGCAGGCTCTCCTACGGTTCTTTTTTCTTTTATAGGAAGTAATAATCCTTGTTTTTCTTTTCTCTTTAATTCTATATATAGAACATATCCGGCAACCAAAAAGGCCATCCCAACAAAAAATCCAAAAGAAAAAATCGGAAATTTCCAATGAGTATTAAAAATAGCATTAAATAATTCTGCAATTGTTGCGTAAGATCGTAGTAAAACCATGCTGTTATTTTGCGTTTAAATTTTTTTGTTTCAATCCTGCTCTTTTAACAAATGATGTTATGCTAAAATACTTGTTTTTTCTAATATTTCTTCTGCCTCCATATCTCCTGCTGCATTCACTGCTAATAATTTCACATCCACTATTTCATTTACAAGCAGTGGATCATAAAGTGTTTTTACTTTAATATAATTATCGGTAAATCCATACATGAACTCGCCGTCGGTTTCCTCTTCAAAAAGCACAGGGCGTTGTGTTCCAACGAATTGTTCGTAAAAATATCTTTTCTTTTTATCAGATAAATTGCGGAGTTGCCGGGTTCGCTCTTCGCGTATTTTCTGTGGCACCACATTTTCCATACTTACCGCTAAAGTATCTGCTCTTTCGCTGTAAGTAAACACATGTAAATAGGAAATGTCCAATTGAATTAAAAATTGATAGGTGTCTAAAAAATCTTCTGCGGTTTCGCCCGGAAAACCTGTAATTACATCCACCCCAATACAACAGGAGGGCATTAAACTTTTTATATAATTTACCCGATCGGAATATAATTCACGCAAATAACGGCGCCGCATTAATTTTAATATTTTTTTATTGCCGCTTTGTAAAGGAATATGAAAGTGAGGAACAAATTTTTCTGAACCTGCTACAAATTCAATTATTTCATTTGTTAATAAATTAGGTTCAATGGAGGAAATTCTGAATCGTTTAATATCTTGAGTTTGTTCCAAATTATTAACAAGTTCTAAAAAAGTTTCGGTTTTTTCTGTTCCATTATTTTTTCCGAAGTCCCCAATATTAACTCCGGTTAAAACAATTTCCGAAACACCCTGAGCGGCAATTTTTTTTATATTTTCTAAAACATTTGCGATAGTATTACTTCTGCTTTGTCCTCTGGCCAGAGGTATAGTACAAAACGAACAGGAATAATCACATCCATCCTGCACTTTTAAAAATGTTCTGGTGCGTTCTCCGAAAGAATAAGCAGATTTAAAAGTTTGCACTTCTGCAATATCTCCGACAAAATATCTCTTCTTTTTTAATTTTCTATCTTCTTCGGTTATGGAGGTAATATATTTGGTAAGATTAAATTTTTCTGCAGCTCCTAAAACCAGATCTACACCTTCAATGGATGAAATTTCTTCCGGTTTTAACTGTGCATAACATCCTACCACAATTATATAAGCTCCGGGGGCATTTTTCAACGCTTGTTTTACAACTTTTTTGCATTTTTTATCTGCATTATCCGTTACCGAACAGGTATTTATTACGTAAATATCAGCGGGTTGATGAAAAGGTTTAATTACATAACCCTCCTCCAATATCATTCGCCCAAGAGTGGAGGTTTCCGAATAATTCAGCTTGCAGCCCAATGTATAAAATGCAACGGATCCTTTTTGCATAACAGTGCAAAACTACTTAATATAAAAGAAAGGTGTTGTGTAGTCCATCATTTAGTTACACGGGGAAATACCGGTTCAAAAACCGGTTTCACAAACAATTTCGTCAAAATCTCATAATAGTCGAAGTTCACAAATAGTAATTACATACCTACATCCAGCCATTTTTTCAACGTACACAAGATCACGGTGATTACCTTCATAGGTTTCGACACCTATAAATAAATTCACGATCACTCCATTATCGGTAGGTGATGGTTTATGTAGGTTTAAGCATTTATTGAAATCCAAAATTGAAATGGCATTTATTAATAATTTCCGAAATACCTGGTATATTGTTATTCGTAATCTTTAAGATTAACTTCAAAATTACCGCTTGCATAATATCCTCCCCAGCCTGCATCGATCTGAACATCACAAAATGAAAAAACTAAAGCGCCTCCGGATATTTTTTCTACATAAATTGTATCATCGTCAAGCGTTAGAAAGTCTTCGGATGGAGTAAAGTACTCCATAACCACCTCGGAATCTGTGGATGGGGGATTTCCATAAAAATAATCCGTCGCATATTTTCCGGGAACGGGTCTGTTTTTAAAAGTAAGATATAAATAAATATCATCATCTTCATCAAAAGCTATTACCTCATAACCATCATCTCCAAAATCATTACATTCAAAATCAGTGAAACTGTGGTCGTAGGTGTAATAAAAAATCATATCCTGCGGGGTGGTGCAGGGTACATCAAGATCAACAGAAACAGTATCCTGGAAAGTTATACTATCAATATAATTTTGCACAAATTCGCTAAATCCCTCCTCATCTTTTACACAGGAACTCAGAATAAACCCCAATCCTAATAAAAATAAGTAACTTGTTTTCATGGCCGCTATTTTCATAATAGCAAAAGTAAGAATTTTCAAAACAAACAAAAGGGGCTTATATTTCGATTTTAAATCCGTTTACCTATGTTAGTTCATTATAAAGAGCATATTTTCGATCTTCATCAGCCAATAGACATTTCTATTTCCTTGCATGAAGGGAAACAATTGAATTGTTATTTTGCTCCCCCATTCAGCACAAAGGCATTTGAAGCAGGAGATTTTATTGGTGATATTAAAAAAGGTGGGTTTTTGAATTATAAAAATGTTTTTCTGAATCCACATGGAAATGGAACACATACGGAATGTTATGCACATATTGCTGATACTGAGCTAACTATAAATTCCACCCTCACCCAATTTCACCTATTGGCACAGCTGCTCACCATTGAGCCGCAACTTACCGATAACGGTGATCAAATTATACTTAAAAAACACCTTGAAGCACTATTAAAGAATGAAATGGAGGCCATCATAATAAGAACAATTCCAAATTCTGAGGATAAAATGTTAAGGGATTACAACAAAACAAATCCACCGTATTTAGATGTGGAAGCCGCCCGATTCCTGTGTAATTTGGGAATAAAACATTTATTAATAGACCTGCCTTCCATTGACAGAGAGCAAGATGGCGGCAAACTGGCTGCACACCATGCCTTTTGGAACTACCCTGAATCACCCCGGAGTGATGCTACCATAACTGAATTGATCTACGTTCCCGATTCTGTTGCTGATGGTATTTATCTGTTGAACCTGCAGATTGCTTCCTTTGAAATGGACGCTGCTCCCTCAAAACCGGTTTTATTTAAAAAAATATGATCATGGATTTATCAAATCATCTTTTAATAAGAAATTAACCTTACCTGAACACTGCTCAAGTACATAAAAAAGTATCTTTGCTGACTTTTAAAATCTTATGAAAAAAATATTACTCGTTGCCGTGATGCTTGTTTGCATCAACCAAATTTCATTCGCTCAGATTACCATTGCTGAAGCCCGTGTTTTGCCGGCCGGCACAGTGGTTACAGTGAAAGGCATTGTTCTTAACGGTTCTGAGTTAGGAGACATACGGTATCTTCAGGACAATACCGGAAATATTGCGGCCTATGCTCCAACTATTTTAGATGTTGTTTTGCGGGGAGATTCTATTCAGGTTACAGGTCCTTTATTCAATTACAATGGCCTTTTGGAAATATCAACCGCCACTTCTGTTACAATTTTGAATTCAGGCAACCCTTTGCCTTCGCCCACCGATGTGACCTGTATTTCAGGTTATGTAGAGGGTTATGAAGCAAAACTTGTTCGCGTGAATGCAGCATTATTTACAGATTTAGGCACCTTTTCTACCGCCGGCTCAGGAACTAATTATGATATAACGGATGCTGCAGGAACATCTGAGGTGCGTGTAGTTACTACAACAAATATCGACGGAACGCCAATTCCTGTTGAAGAAGTAAGTATTACCGGAATAATGAGTCAGTTTGCTCCGGGAGGAACCGGTGGTTATCAATTATTACCCCGCGACCTATCCGATATTTCAACTGGCGGAAATCCTCCGGTTATTTCCAGTACGCTTACCCAAACTGCCATTACCACAAGTTCTTTTACAGTAAATTTTAATACTGTGAATGATGGAAATACAATTATTTATTATGGACTAACAACATCTTTAGGATCAGTTGCAAATGATGCAGCAATGAGCACCTCGCATGCATTAAATCTTACAGGATTAACTGCGGGAACAATTTATTATGTTAAAGCTGCCAGTGTAAGTGTAACTAATGATACTTCATATTCTGCAATAGCTGCAATGGCAACAGCATCTAATTCCACAGGAGAAATTAAAATATGGTTTAATAACACGGTTGATAATAGTGTTTCTACTGGAACAAATGCGATTTTTGTAAATGGGAGTATGGATGATACCATCATTGACATTCTTGATCACGCTTTGTATTCCGTTGATATTTGTATTTATAATATTGATAATATCAATAATATCATTACAGCAATTAATGATGCCTATGCCAGAGGGGTGGATGTTCGTGTAATTTGTGATAGTGGTGTAGATGATTTTAATTATAATTCGATTGTAATTGGAGTTGGAAAAAAGAAAAAATCGCCACCTGATGGTTCAACAAATGCCGATGGTGCATTTTACGGAATTATGCACAATAAATTCATTAATATAGATGCAGTTTCCACTGATCCGGACGAACCCTGGGTAATTACAGGCTCTTTAAATTTTACCGATGATCAGATAAAAGTGGATAAACAGAATATTATTGCAATTCAAGATCAAAGTTTATCAAAAGCATACAAAGCAGAATTTGATGAAATGTTTGCCGGCAGTTTCGGTCCCGACAAAACAAATAATACTCCGCATGAATTTATTATTGGAGGAAATAGAGTGGAACTTTATTTTTCTCCGAGCGATGAACCTGAAACACGTTTAATTGAAAAAATAAACACTGCTGATTTTGATATGCATTTTGCCGTTTTTTCGCTCACGCGTTTTAGCATTAGTTATGCGATTGAAGATGCAGTTTATGATCGCGGCGTTTTTGCTTCCGGAATCTGGGATCAAACAGATGCAAGTGATTCTACTGCAGTAAATGTTTTGGAAGATGCCCTCGGCGATCGTTTCTTTAATTATTCGAGTTCAAATTTATTGCATCATAAATATTTAATTGTAGATGCAAATTGTTCGCAATCGGATCCTCTTGTATGGACAGGTTCACACAACTGGAGTTCTAGTGCCAATTCGCGTAATGATGAAAATTCGATTGTTGTACATGATTCCACAACTGTAAATATTTATTATCAGGAATATATGCAGCGTTATAAAGAGGAAGGTGCTACGGAATTTGTAACGGATAAATGTGACTTTGTAGGTGTAGAAAATACAAATAATGCATCGGAATTAAATATTTATCCGAATCCTGCCGGAAGTTATATAACAATTCAAATACCTCTTATAACAAAATCTTCTACTCTTTCGATATTTGATTTTACAGGAAAAGAAATTTTAACTCAAAAAATGGAAAGCGAGCTTACAACATTAAATATTCAAAACCTAACTCCGGGCATGTATATAGTTATTGTTCGTGATGAAAATAGTAATTGGGTGAAGAAGTTTGTGAAAGTGGATTGATTGACCTATTTTTGAAAACCACACAATTATACTTATGAAAAACTACCTGACACTTATTGTTTTTATTTGTCTTTCTTTTACCTTACAGGCACAAACAGCTTCTGTACAATATTCCTTTTCCGGTGATGCCACTGACTTGAGCGGGAACGGAAATAACGGAACACTGGCTCCGGGAACAAATTCTACCTTTGCACTTAAAATTGGAAACAATAACTCCAACTATTTAACAGTTCCATCAGGCGCTATAGATGGCCTTACCGATTTTTCCTTGAACTTTAAAATTGAATTCACAGGTCTTACATGCAACTGGAGCTTCGCCAACAAATCATATTTTTAGCGGGTCAAAATCAGGTTGTGTTCAATGTTTTGGATTTTCTTATGAAAAAAATATGAATGCGTGGCGATTAGCTTTTAACGGAACAACGTTAAACTGGACAGATGCAGCCATTGAAATTAAGAAATGGTATTGTATTTCAATTGTAAAAGAGGGATCAACTATTACTTTATATAAAAATGGAATTTCGCTTGGAGCACAAACACTTGCAACTACAATAGATATAACCTCTTTTGTAATTGGTCAGGAAGACGATTGTGTTGGAGGATGTTTTGTTGCGAACCAAAGTGCATGGGCGCATATTGATAATTTTCAGGTGTGGGATGCCCCAAAAACGGACTGCAGTTTAAATATAAATGTTTTAGGGAAGGATGAAGCACATACTGAAACAGAAATTAATAAAGAAGGTATTATTATTTACCCAAATCCTGCCGGAGATTATATCACCGTTGAAATACCGGAAAACATGCAGGCAGGTATTATCATCATTTCCGATTACACAGGAAAAACGGTAATTGAAAAAAATATCGCCGGTGAAAGAATAATCACATTGGATATAAACGAATTATCATCAGGATTATTTATTGTCCGCCTGTTTTCAGATGGCCAAAATTTAACGTCAAAGTGTATGAAATTGGATTAAGAACCCAATATTTGTGTAAATTTAACCTTGAAAATCCTAAATTTACACTATGAAAATATTCCTCCTGCTAAGCGGATTTATTACTACAATATTTCTTCAGGCCCAACCGTGTTTACCTACTGTTTCATACCCTATTACCTGGGAAATTGAAGACAACTCGGGGAATGGATATGACCCAACGCTTGTTGGGGGCGCTCACCTCGTTGCCGGATATTTGCATATCGATTACAATGACGATGCCTATCTTGAGTTACCCTCTGAAGTTTTAGACAGTATGGGAGATTTTACCGTAGAATTTGATTTTAGATTAACCGATTTAAATGTTACAGGGTCATCTCCTACTAATACCATTATTGCAGGATCAAGTAGTTTTGAAGAAGGTGAATTTGCAATTTCTTATGAAGAAGCCAGTGAGGCTATAATAGTTGCGTTAAAAGGGAGTGGTGCAGTATTTGAAATTGCTTTAACAAATAATGTATGGTATTGTTTGCAGATGGTACGCGACGGAAGCATTGTAACTGTTTATGTTGACGGCGTTTTTGTAGAAAGTAACACCATGTCCGACGATCTTTTGGAAATTGAGTTTTTGGAAATTGGACAGGAATTGGATTGTGTGGGAGGATGTTTTGCAACCAATCAATGTTTAAATGGCGACGTGGATAATTTCAGTATTTATCCATGTGTATTAACGGACGCAAATTGTCAGCCCTATTTTGCGCCATGTGATACCATCTTATTATATCCATTTGATACAAACGTAAATGATTATTCAGGTAACGAAAATCACGGTATTGTAAACGGTGATGCCAATGTTGATCCCGGTTACCTGGAAATTGGATATAATGATGATGATTTTATTGAGATTCCAGTTTCCGCTTTGAATGGATTAACAGAATTTACAATTTCCTTTAATTTCAAATTAAATGCATTTAATACATCTGGTTCTGCACCTACAAATACTTTTATTGCCGGAACGAAGTCGGGTGTTGAACATGAATTTGCATTGAGTTATGAAAAATCTTCCAATGCTTTCGAATTTGCCATTCATAATGTGGGAGGAATAATTCCCGCTGTAATAAATGAAGGTCAATGGTATTGTGTTTCCTTTTTATGGGAAAATGATACTCTTTCAACTATTCTTGATGGCGTATACCTTCCTGATTATCTTGTTTTACCAGAAGACCCAATTGAAGTTTCCCTATTAGAAATTGGGCAAGAAATTGATTGCATTTCCGGATGTTACGCCGAAAATCAAAGCCTGAATGGCTCCATGGATAATCTTATCATTATGGATTGTGTGGAAAATATTGAATGTAAAATGATACAGGATGGGGTTTGGGAGGTAGGAATGCAAAATGAATTGGTAATATATCCGAATCCTGTGGATGAGGTGTTGAATATCAATATTTCACCTTTTAATGGCAATTGTATAATAGCGATTTTTAATATAAATGGACAACTAATCTACTCCGAAACTAAATATTTATTCGGCGAAACACCTATTATGGTTAATAATTTAAATACTGGATTATACGAATTAAGAATTACAAATTATGGAACGGGTAAACAAATAGTTACTACATTTGTAAAGAACTAATGAATTTTTTTTAAATACCCATTTGGATTAAAGGTTACATAAAATTTTTCCTTTGATTTGTCAATTATAAAATCATTATTTGATTTCATAAATTTTTCAATTGCTTCATACGGACCGGGGCCGAATTCAGGATAAACCGGATGACCATTAATATTTGAATCTTCCACAAGCAAGTAACTATTTTTTGTAACAAATTTGGAATAAATTTCCATTTCTTTAAATACATGATCACTGGTATGATCGTCGTCAAGAATAACAAGCACTGTTTTGGCGTTGTTCACTTCAGGCACTAATTGTTTAAGAATTTTTTCATCTAGTGTAGACCCTGTTATATATGTAATTCTATTATGTACCGGTTTATTTGGGTGATTTTCAATATCAATTGTAATAATTTTTCCTTTATTAATCACATCACACAAAGTAGCCAGAAAATATGCGCTTCCTCCCTTAAAGGTGCCACATTCAATTATGAGGTCAGGTTTGATTTCGTACAAAATTTCTTGGTACATCCAGGTATCAAAAGGGCACTTTTTAATGTGAGTTCCAAACCATGTAGATTCGCTCCAAGTTTTATCAAAAAGAAAGGAATCATAAAAAAGCGCATGAAATTTATCAGTTATGTCCTTTTCGCTTTTTTTACTCATATAAAGTCTGCGATAAATGACACTTCTAAATTTTAATAGTTCAGATTTAAACGACATTACTTAATTTTTTTAATGGCTAATAATTGAAATGCTTTTTCTGGTTTGGTTTTCACAAATAACTCGGAAATATCGGAAATGAGATTCCAGAAAAATGCAGGTTTATTTTTGACTTTTGCAAATTCACCTCTTAAGGATTTAATTCCGTTTACACCAATCACATCATATCCACGCTTTTCGAATTCCTCCACAGTCCATCCGGAAAGGTGTACTTGCCAAGGATTGCTTTCCCTATCACCCTGAGGTAAAAATCCATTTGGAGTATAAATAATAACTTTTTTTGAAGCAATTTTTTCCATCATATCTAATAGGAGAAGTCCATCATTTTTTTCCAAATGCTCAATTAGGTCAAGTGCTACTACTATATCAAAGCTTTTATCTCCAAACTCGTTTCCAACCTTAAGAACATCTAATTTTAAATATTCATTATGGATCTTTTTTAATTTACTTTTTTCAATACTTGGTTCAAATGCATCAACTCCAACACAATACAAATTTCTATTAAAGGTCTGAACAGGAGAATTTGCACCACAGCCAACATCCAATAAATTATTCATACCACGAACTTCCCTCTCGATAATAACATCGTATTTAGAGAAGAATGACTTATAGGTATATCGGTATGATTTTCGAAGATATTTAATTAGTGGATTCATTTCTTATATTGGATAATTCTTATTATTAAACCTATCGTTCAATCCGTCCTCAACTGCTATGATAAATCGTTTGTAATTTGATCGCTTTCCCTTAATTAAAGACAACAAAGATAGGTAGTTGCAATAAACAATTCTGTTTAAATTAAAAATAAATTTATTTCTAATAAGATGCTTATTTTGAAAATAGACGAAATTCCTTGTCGCATAATATACCTTGTTCGTCTCAGATTCAATTGCGTTTGAATGAAATAATTTTTTGTATTTTTTAATCTGCCAAGTTTTTTCAAGGTCAATTACAATTGCATCCTTCACTAAAAAAATTGCGCCTCGCGCTTCATTAATACGATAGGTGAATTCAAAATCATCTGCATAAACAAAAAATCTTTCATCCGGCAATCCAATTTGGTTAACAAGGTCCTTATGAAAAAACAAACCTCCGTATGGTGCGCATGGAATATTTATTGTCTGAGAATTATTCTCAGGCTTAATTCCTGCAAATTTCCTTAAAATAAGGAAATGCAAATTAAAAATATGAAATCCTAAAAAAGCATTTGGTTGAGGGAAATTCCATTTTACCGGTTCACCGGAAGCTACATTTGTTAAATATTTACGATCTGCACGCAAAGCCATTAAAGCAAAATTATTTTTGGGAAATTGTTGTTGTTTAAGATAAAATTCCTGGTTTAATTTTTCGTACGTCCCATTTTCCGGGAGGTTGTCGTCGTCCAACAACCAAATCGTATCGCAATTTTCATGTTTGCTTGCATGCTGAATTCCAGTTTTATACCCCCATGCAGAGCCTTTGTTCTCGGCTGAATTAATAATAAAAACATTAGAATTTTTCAATCCCAAATTTAGGTCGTCCACAGAATAATCGGAATTATTATTAACAATAACTATTTGGAGCGAATTATATCCAGTAAAATAATTTAATACCTTTTCTAAATAAAGTCTCCTATCACCATATGTAACTATAACAACGTATGTCATATTTTATGCATGTTAATTTTTTTATGGTAAACCATGAAAACTATTTTTTTGTATTAAAGTTCAGCTGTTAAATACTTCGTTGAAGGGTCAAAGTAATGAATAATTTTTTTTTAATGGTTGAAATGCCGAAGATTTAAACCAAATATTTTAATTTTGGTATCAATTATCATGAAAACAAAATTCCTTTTATATCTATCGTTTTTGATTCAAACCATTGGATTATCACAAATAACCTGCGATTTTTTCGATGATTATTCAGATCCTACAGATTGGACAAATGTATATATTTACCCTGGTATAGCCCCGTGCAGCTTAGATCCGCAATCAGGCACACTGGAGGTAACTGGCGGTCAGGTTGTTTTTACTGATGTGAATGACGGGAATGACACTCGTATTCATCGGGATCTTGGAATTACGTTAAGTAATGATGCATGGACTGCAAATTTTGATTTCAAAGCAACAGATATCGGTGAAGGTGTAACGCCTATAGTAGGGCATGTGATCTTTGCATTATCAGCAGGAACTAATTGTCCCTTCAACGACTCAACTTACCATTGTGATATAAGTGACCAGGATGGTATAACTGTTTGGTATATAAGCGAATACGATCCTGTGGCGTCCACAACGGGTTTTTATATTTATGCAAAGAACGGCACTGCCTGGGTGAGCAGCTGGGGTATTGATTGGGTTACTGCAGAAGTTGGTCAACAATACTATATGACTCTTAAAAGGATAGCAACAGATTTTGTTACTCTTGATGTTTATACCGATCCGGATCGAACTGTTCTTGAAGGGTCAATAGAATGTTTTGAAATACCTGATGACGTTACCGACTTAAATGTCCTGCAACATGGCAATGCACCGTGGGGATTCTATACGAGAACATTAACCGGAACCCTGGATAACACTTGCATATTTGATAATATTACTGAAACTGCATATATAATTGGTCCGGATTCAGTTTGCTCCTCGGAGATAGCTGAATATTCTCTTAGTGGAGGTTCGGGCAGCATCGAATGGAGCTTGCCCGGTGTAGTTAGTTATACTGAGGTTGGGTCAAATAGTATTGAAATAACTGATTGGGGTGGATTGAGTTTTGTTACAATATCTGCTGAAATAACCACAGATTGTGAAACCTACACAATAACATACGATGTTTATATTTCCGAATCTTTTACAATTACTGAAACTTTTAATATTTGCGAAAACGACACAATTTTTGTTTTTGGTGTTGCGGTGAGTGATGCCGGAATTTTTATTGATACTATTTCCGGTATTGGCTTATGTGATTCTATACATACAATCATTGTAAATACATTAGATACACTTACCACTGCTGAAACTATTTCGATTTGTATTAATGATACAATATTTATTGATGGAGCACCTGTAACAGACCCCGGAATTTATTTTCAGAATTATATTAGTATGAACGGTTGCGATTCAATTCATACTATAATTGTAGAAACCGTGGACACTATATTCACAAACGAAACAGTTACTATTTGTTCAGGACAATCCGCATTAATTTTTGGCAACATAGAAACTGAAGCGGGTGATTATACAGATTTTTTTAATACCCTAAGTGGATGCGATTCTATACATACAATTTCGTTGGTTATTCAACCACCTGTTGATGTTTATTTTATATTAGACACATTCGTTTACGATGGTAGTGGTGTAGTTCTGGATCCTTATATAACAGGAACTGCCACAAATGTATCCTGGTCTCCAAATTATTATCTATCTTGTTACGATTGCCTAAACCCAACTGCATTTCCTGCAGAAAGCGGATGGTATTATATTACTGTAACTGATGCAAATGGATGTACCGATATTGATAGTATCTATATTCTTGTTGATTTTGATTTTGCAATATTAGCACCAAATGCATTTTCTCCAAATGGTGATGGCATTAATGATGAATTTAATATTTTCGGATCAGGAGAATGTGACCTAATTTATTTGAGAATTTATAATCGGTGGGGCGCACTTATTTTCGAATCCATTGATATTAATATTGGTTGGGATGGAATTTATAATAACCTAGAACAGGAAATCGGCACCTATGTCTATTTAGCTGAAGGAAATTGTGGAGGCGAAACCATACAACTAACAGGAACAATAACCTTAGTTAGGTAAATATCTTTGGAAATTCTTTATGAATAAAATTATTTTATTTTATTTGTTTAGCTAAATAAATTTATATGAAAAAAATAATCCTCATTTATTTCGGAATATTTAGTGGAAATTTATTATTTTCACAAGTATACCTTGAGTTCAGCCCAAATGCAGATGTAAGTATTGGTTTTCATGATGGCGGAACTTCCGCTGATGTAAACTATGGAGATGCATCGCATTTTTCTGCATTTTCACAGCCAGCTGTAACAGTAGTCGGTGAAAATGCAGGTTGGGGATTAATACAATTTGATTTAACTACAATTCCTGTCGGATCTGAAATTATTTCAGCATACCTAAATTTGATCGCTTTTGGTGATGATTTTTCATCCTTTATTAACTCCGGACATCAGGGTTCTAATGCATGCTGGTTATCAAAAATACTAGAACCATGGGAGGAAAATACAGTTACCTGGAATACAAAACCTGCCATTACAGATATTGGAGAAATTGAACTCCCGGAAAGCGTCGATCCTTATCAGGATTATATGGTTGATGTAACAACCCTAATTCAGGATATAGCTGACGCTCCTATTTCCAACTTTGGTTTTGCTTTGCACCTGCAGAACGAATCTCCAACACAAGGCCTAATGTTCAAATCCAGTGATGATCCCGATGAAGAACTTTGGCCAGTATTAACCGTTACTTATTCAGAACCTACAGAAATTACTACTTTAATTAAGAATGCAACAAATTTAAAAATTTCTCCAAATCCCGCAAACGATATGGCCGAAATTTCTATTCAAAACATAGCTAATTATTCCTATTCAATTGAATTGTTCAATGCATTGGGAGAACTGGTTACATGTTTTAAATCAAGTGCATTAAATCCTCAAATATCTGTAAAGGATTTGTATCCCGGAATTTATAATTTAAAAGTCCGCAAAATGGATGAAATCTTTTCAAATTCAACAAAACTGATTATTTATTAATATTTGTTTAGTGCTCAAAAGATTTTTTATACTCAAATATTTGTTTGAGAAAAAATAAATAACTTAAGATAACTGCACGCTATGGTAAGATTTTCATTCTTATTTATTCCATATGTCCTTCAACCCATATAGTTCCTTCCTAAACAATCCTAATACCATTAAACCGGCTATTCCCATTTGAATAAAAGCGGCGTATTCAGAAGGGATATTAGTAAATTGAAACAAGGTGATTACTGTCAAAACATAGATGAATGGCATTACAACCATTTTAAAAATATTAAAGTTAAACTTAAACACTTTTTTACTTTCTCTCCATAAAAAATATAATTGCAAAGGTTTAACTAAGAAGTAACTCCATACTGCACCCCAAATGCCAAAATATTTGATCAATAAGATTCCTGATACAATTTGAATAACCGCTGAAATAGCCAAAATTTTTGGCAACACCTTTGTTTTTTTAAAAAAATATAAAGGATTAATCAGCGTATTATATAAACCCCTGAATGCAAAACTTGCGCATATTACAGGAATAAATGCAATACTTGCATGAAAATCCTCCTTTATAAATATTCGGATAATGAATGGCAAAATCAAAATATTGATTGCAATCATTATTATATTAAATGCACTAAATACATGGTTATATCTGTTTTCTTCAATAGAGCTTTCGTGAATAAATTTACTTTTCCATAATTTATATATGCGCGGATTTATAGTGCTCAACAGGCCTAAAGAAGCATATTCAATAAGCAAGGTACACGTTAATGTAAAGTTGTATACACCAACATCGGCACTATTACTTAAGCCCTTTAAAATAAAATTGTTTATGTAACCAAGTATCCACGTTAACAAACTGAACAAAACTACTGGTGTTGCGTAATTCTTAATATCCTTAAGGAAAGGAACCTTAAAGGAAACTCCAAATTCACGCCAACCAAAAAATAATGTAAGTAGGAATATTAAAACCCCGGATAAAAATCTCCCCCACATGGGTCCTGTCAATTCAAATGGGTATTGATAAATTAGTATTAGTGAAATAATTACGGTTACAGTAAAATTAAATAACCCAAATGAAAAATATTTCACCGGCTTATCTCCAAAAACCTGCAAATTGATATATGTTCGAAAATATGCATTAAAAAATGCAGTAACTACACTCATAAACCCAAATGGGAAAAATGGTATATCTCCATCAGGGAATATTAATTGGAATAAAAAGTAACCAATCCCCGTAAATATTAAAATAAGTATCAATCCATTAACCAACAATAATCCGGAAACGGAACCCAGGAAAGACTTCAATTTTGTGTCTTCCGTATGATCATAAAAATGAACTGACAAATATGTGTCTATACCAAAATTCATTAATATCTGAACAAATAAAGTAAAGGAGATAAAAATTGCTAATTCACCATATAGTGAAAGACTCAGGTTTTGGGTATACGGTATCAACAAAACCAACCCGCTCAGCAAAGGCAAGGCCCCTCCCAGGGAAATAAAAAATGCCGATTTTAGAAACTTCTTCAATAAGAATTGCTGTTTCGACAAAAATAGGGATAAGAGGGCATTGTTTGGAGAAAGCAATCAACATCACACCAAACACCCGCCAACAACTTGTAAAATTGTTAGCAATTAGTATTTTTACAAAAACAAACATGATGAAAAATTTAACCCTAATTACCCTTTTTGGCCTATTGCTGACAGGATGCAGCAACTACGGAACTAAACTCGATTTTGAAGGCGACGAAATGTATTATAAAGCCCCGGTAACGGAAGAGGTAGCAAATAATGTTGCCCAGTTCTTAAAAGATTATCAATATTTTACCGGACAGGGTTTTAGTGTTCAGGTAACCAATGAAAATGGATACCGCATTCGTTTTGTAACCAAAGAAGGTGCTGAAAACGACGCCGAGGTTACCAGTGGATTTAAATTCCTGCTCATCGATCTTTGTAATGCTGCACTTAAAGGGGAAGCTGCTGATCTTGATCTTTGTGATGAGCAACTTAAAACAAAATCAAGTATAACTTATGCGGAGGCAAAAGCCTACATGGAGCAAAAACTTTTAGAAGCGCAATAAGGTTTTACATAATTAACACAATGTGTTTCGATATTATCTTAACACATTGTGTTTTTTTTATGGGTAAATCAAGCAAGATCATGTATAGCTCTGAGAGGAATAAAAGAGGAGGAACGCAGAAAAGAACAACACATAAATTCCTGCGCCCTCCAGGGGTATAACCATTACCGTGTAGAAGAAATCGTTACCTTATTTGTCCATCGGGCCATACCCATATACCAATATTAATTTTATTGCCGTATTTAATTAGCGAAGAAGTATTGTTAATTTAATCATTCAGCAAAACCTGTCTGAAAATTTACAAATTGAATCATCACTCCTTAAAAAAACTACCCGCGTATTCTCTATTCCCTTAAAACACATCCTATATTGTCCAAAGAATCCGACGGGTAGTTGGGGGTTTATTTTGAAATATTTTTTGGAAGAAGCTTTGTGAAGTTTTGTTGGAAAAACAAATCCTGACGATCGTGTTGATCTTGATCAGGAAGGGTGTCGCGATCTGCAGAAAAACATCCGACCCCATTCATTTTATCCTGTATCACTTTTTATGCGATACGATCAAAACATCACTCACCTGTATTTCTGTATTATACCTTTTAATATCATTTTTATCGGTGTAGTTATTGGTGATCAATTTTCCTTCCACCACCACTTCAATACCTTTTACAAGATATTTTTCTACAAATGAAGCCGTTTTCCCCCAGGCGATCACATTATGCCATTGCGTTTCAGTTACCTTTTCACCTTTAGCATTTTTGTACGACTCACTGGTTGCCATACTGAATTTTGCCAATTTCGAATCACCATTAACGGTTTTAATTTCAGGATCTGCTCCCAAATTGCCTATTAATTGTACTTTGTTTCTTAAGTTGTTCATGCTTTTAAATTTTAATTATGAATAATTTATTTTTCCTTTTTTAGGAAGCCGTTGTATTTCTCACAACTGACGAAGCAAAGATGCAGCGGCAATTATTTTTCAACAAATTTTAACCGTTTAAATGCGCATATATCCGCTTGTAAGCGGTTAGTATCGGCTATGAGCAGCACTATGAAGATTTGTGCTTATAATTTTCAAAACTAAAAAATTACCCCTCCATAATAATATTTGTTTTTTCCAAATGCTTTGGTATATTTGTTATGCTTTTATCCAAAACAGCAACCTTAAAAACAAATGTTTAACCTTAAAAAAATCTTGTTTATCAATGGAAAACAAAACATGCCCGGAGTGTGGCCGTTCAATAATCGGCCGCCTCGACAAAAAATTCTGCAGCGATCTTTGCCGACATTCTTTTAACAACCGCCGCCGCGCAGAATCCGGAAATTACATTAAAAACGTAAATACAATCCTCCGGAAAAATCGCACAGTTTTATCTGAATTAATTCCGCTCGAAACAGCAAAAATTTCCCGGAATAAATTGTACGACAAAGGATTCAACTTTAATTTTATCACTTCCTTGTACACAACCAAAAAAGGAACAGTGTATTATTATTGTTATGAGTTTGGTTATATGCCTTTAGATAACGATTATTTTTTATTGGTGAAGAGGAAGGTGGAAGAATGATCTCTTTTATTGGATGAACTATATTTTTGGCAAACTATTAAATTTATAAATTTACCAATACAATCGGGTAAAACGCCTATCCTTTGGGATTGATATTACCATATATTATCAGTAGATTTGTTATATGCGTAAACAACTTAATATTTTAATAGCTTGCCTTATTAATATCGTTTCCTGTAAATCCCAAAACAATTGTGTATTTACAGCAGAGGGGATTCCACAAAACAACAAGTATTACATGATTGGGGAAACGCACCTTGATAATGTTCAGGAACAAAAAACTCCCGGAGAAATGGAATTTATTAATCGTGTATTGGCTTGCGAGGATACAATTAGAAGGTTTTTAACCGATAGCTGCAATGTGAATAATTATATTATTGAGGGCCAAGTATGGCTTGAATATTTTTTTAATAAGTATCTTCAAACAGGTGATGCAACCTGGATCGACCTGCTTAATAATAATGAATACCAACAAGGAAAAGTAAGTTCAATAAAACAAATTGCAGAAACGCACAAAAATATTAAAATCTCCTGCATTGATTATGATTACAAAAAATATTCCATTGGTGTAATTAAATCCCTGTTTAGCTTATGTTTTTATGAAAAACATGCAAATCTCTTTACTGCTTATGCCAAACTATACAACATTTCCCCATCTTACGACAATATCACTTTAGCTAAATCAATACTTTCAAAGGATTCAAATTAACCACCAGAAGTAAAAACGTTTTTGCTATTCCTGATTAACGCTTACGAAAATAATACAAAGTCAACTGCAGACAGCCTTCATATTTTTTGTGAAAAATATTTAAATAATGAAACTTTTCAATTAAACCTTGATCGTTATGTTGGCAGTTATGCAACATATTTAACCCGCTTAATTTATTCTTATTTTTATGGTTTCAAAATGAATACGGATTCCATGAACGATCTCGAATTGCGTGAAAGAATGATGTTTGCAAATCTTGATGTGATGGAATACCTATATCCAAACGATATTTTTTGTTTGCAAATGGGAGTAAATCACCTTATGCCTGAAGAAAGATTTGATGTCATTCGATATAAAATAGTTTCTCAAAAAAAATTGGACCCCTATTGCTTTTTCATAATTCCACACGGAAAAGAAAAAGCATACATAGATTATATTCCTGAAATTAATTTTAATTTTAATGGAAATTCATGTTATAGGAATCACAGCTTAAATGAAAGTGTATATTTAATCAAATGATATTTTTCACGTGCTGAAATGATTTCTTCATAATTCCATCCACAATAAGGTTTCAACAAAATAATTTAATCGCAATTTCTTTTCGATTCAATTAAATGACCTAATTGGAAAGACGAATAAAGTATTCCTAAAAAAAAGACGGAGTTTCATGCAAAAATACGGAACTATCTCATTTCGAAGTCGCTATTATCTTCTCCCCATTTTCCCCTGATACCTTCTCCGTAACCATGGTTTCTTTTTCTCCATTAATTATAATATTGTCGACGTCTATCGTGTATTTGTTTTCCGGTTTTTCGATATCCGAATCGAGGGAGGAGGAATTAAATTCATACGCGGGATCAATGTCCTGTTCGGGAGGCTCATTAGCTGCTACCTCAACATCTTCTGTTTCGTCCACTGCGTAATTTTTAAAAGAATAAACATATTCCGATAAAGCTGTAACCGGACCTTTTGTACCCGGATCATAAATTGCAACTTCAGCACTCAAATGTTCCGGGTAATCGCCTATTGCCCAACCACCACTTGTAGTTTCTATGTAGTAATAATATTTATTGCGGTGTTCAAATGCAGCGCCGTTAATTTCATATTTTAAGGCAATTCCAACACCCATGTGCTTGTCCGGCGAAACAAGCACAACATCAAATCCTAATTCCTGTAAAAGAGCTGCTAATAAAATAGCAGTATCCTCACAATCTCCCCCCTTATCAATTAGCGTTTCAATTGGATATCGCGGATACTCATAAGTGCCGTCGTTTTTATAGCGCAAAGTTTGTATAAAAGAAATAATACATTCTACCGTTTGCCAATCGCTGTATTTATTTTCAGAGGCAATCAATCTAAATTCCTCCGCAAAGGTTTTTATCACCGGGTAATACGCCGACTCCTCCATGTAATGTAAAAAATCGCTATAAACACGCTGCTGACCCTTGTAATAATTATATGCCGACTGATCGAAAGAATAATTTATGGATAACAACTTATTATTATACGTCCAGGTGTATAAAGTTTTAACAGTAGCTGCATTAACAAACGAAATGGAAACAATAAATACGAGTATCAAAGCTGTTACCCGTGCTGACATTTTTCTTTTTACCATAATGTGGTTTAAAGTAATCGTTTCATTTCATATTGCGGTTTAATCAATAAACTTGCCAAAAGAAACTTTTATTGTTTTAGCGCAACAATTTTATCCACCAAATATATAGCAGGTTGATTATCAAACACAAATTGTTTAATCACCGAAAAATGTTGATTGTATAAATAATTATCTACTTTCATTCACACCGCCCAGGTTTCCCTATCCAAACTCCGATATTGAATTGCTTCTGCTAAATGCTCTACCAAAATATCGTTGGAGCCTGAAAGATCAGCAATGGTTCTGCTCACTTTTAATATCCTGTCGTAGGCTCTGGCACTCAGTCCTAATTTATCCATGGCTTTATTTAAAAGCGTTTGACCGGCTGTTGTTATGATACATAATTCTTTTACCTGCTTCGAACTCATTTGTGCGTTACTGTGAATAATTCCTTCCGTAAAACGAACTTCCTGAATTTTTCTCGCCGCAATTACTCTTTCCCTGATCTTTTCACTTCTTTCGCCTTCTGCACTTCCCGAAAGTTCGCGAATATTCACGGGAGTAACTTCAACGTGCAAATCAATTCTATCTAATAAAGGCCCCGAAATTTTATTCAGATATTTCTGAACTACACCCGGTCCGCAAACACATTCCTTATCCGGATGATTATAATATCCGCAAGGACATGGATTCATAGCCGCCAGCAACATAAAATTTGCCGGATACTCCACCGAAAAACGCGCTCGCGAGATCATAACCTTTCTATCCTCCATAGGCTGACGCAGAACTTCCAAAACATTGCGTTTAAATTCGGGAAGTTCATCTAGAAATAAAACGCCATTATGTGCAAAAGATATTTCTCCGGGTTGCGCATTAGTTCCACCTCCAACAAGAGCAACATCACTCACAGTATGGTGTGGGTTTCTAAATGGGCGGAAGTACATCAACGAAGAATTTACCGGCAATTTTCCTGCAACAGAATGAATTTTAGTTGTTTCCAAAGCCTCATATAAACTTAACGGTGGCAATATTCCCGGAAGTCGTTTTGCTAGCATTGTTTTTCCTGCACCGGGCGGACCAATTAAAATTGCATTATGTCCTCCGGCTGCGGCAATTTCCAAAGCGCGTTTAATATTTTCCTGCCCTTTTACATCGCAGAAATCAATTTCACTAGAACCCAATTGATTAAAAAATTCTTCTCTGGTATTTACCACCACTTCATCCAATTCTGTTTCATCACATAAAAATTTTACCACTTCATCAATATGTTCAACACCGTACACTTTAAGGTCACTGACGATTGCTGCTTCGCGCGCATTTTGTTTAGGAAGAATAAATCCTTTATACCCTTCTTTGCGCGCCTGAATAGAAATGGGCAAAGCTCCCTTTATTGGTTTAATTGTTCCATCAAGCGATAACTCACCCATAATGATATAATCATTTAATTTATCTAAGGGTATCTGCTCCG